>Ga0222637_1000517_pt1 | contig 16611 bp, 16 predicted proteins | sample AntAcemetagen143_FD_181149 | JGI IMG/M metagenome (GOLD analysis project Ga0222637, IMG submission 181149) | Saline water microbial communities from Ace Lake, Antarctica - #143 | ecosystem: Environmental > Aquatic > Non-marine Saline and Alkaline > Saline | place: Antarctica: Ace Lake...
TACCTAAAGCAGCACAACCAACAGAACCAACAGTAGTTCAATATACAGAAGTCAAAGAAGGTATGGGGACTGTCCAATACCAAGAAGTTCCTATGGCTGTTTATAGACACTTTAATATAGACATAGGCTTGGTAGATACTAAAGAGGTAGAGAAACTAAAGGCTATCTCTGGGTGGGCGTTCAAAGATGTGGACAGTATAGGTGATGGTATGAAGAAGATAAGAAGTTTACAAATGAAGCTCGGCTCACCCCACCTAAGAGATAAGTCTTGGGATAAGGTATTTAATTGGGTATCAATACAGAAACATATTAATGATTTAGAAAAGAGACAGGAAGCATTATGGCTATAGGCGACAGTATAAAAAGAGAAGGGGCAGTCAAACCTTCCTCAATAGAGAAGGATGTTTTTGAACAGGCTGTGTGGGCTAATAGGACGGTAGTTATACCTCTTAATATGACCCGCAGGTGGGAGAACAATGCTTCTGGACAGCCAATTTATGAGGGATATTCGCCCAAGGGAAGTGCAGAGGGGGATGAGGCGTGGTTACTATTTAAAAATACATATGATTCTGATAGTTACATAACGAAGTCAGAGGTTGCATATGGTTCGTGGACACTAAGGAGTTCAGCGGTTTATGGGTAAGAAATTTTTTATAATTTTTGGAATTTTGTTTTTTGCGGTTACTGCCTTTGCTGGTGAGTGGTCTACACGATATAATGGACATACAAGGAAGCAAGACTGGATACGAGGGGATGACCCTGTCTTCTCAGGAACTCTCACCACAGGTTCTCTTCTTATAGACGGAACTGCCCCTGATGACCTCTATGTCAATATTACAGGTGATACTATGACAGGACAACTTCAAGCTACTACTCTTACAGACGGAACTTTAGAAATATCAGGTGGAGAACTTACCACAACAGGAGATATTTATGTAGGCAGTTTTCGTTCTCCTGAGGATAGTTCTGCTCATGTACGGTTTGATGAGTCAGCATTCGCTAATTTGGATATGGTCGCAAATGGTGGTATATGTTTGCACGCAGGTGATGTAGGTGTTTATTCCTCAAGTTTTGTTCGTTTTGGGGGAGTATTACTTAGTAATACCGATTTGGTTTTTGAGTGTGATGGCGATAATAATGGTTCAAACAAGTTTAGTTGGACAGATGGAGCATCAGTAGAAATTATGAGTCTTAGTGAGGCAGGAACTTTAACCTTGTTTGAAGATGGAGGAGCTAACTTTGCTTCGTTTATGGTTCCAGCCTTAGCAGCAAATACTGTTTATACTTTACCTCCTGATGACGGGGATCCTACCGAACAGTTACAGACTGATGGAAGTGGTGTATTAACTTGGGTATCAGCGGGTGGAGCAGTAGAAGGAACAGATGTATTATCTACGGGAGAAGAAGGAGCGTCAAAGTTTCTAAGAGAAGATGGTGATGGCACTTGTTCTTGGCAGGCAGGTGGTGGAGGAGAAACTCTTGCAGAAACTTTAGCTATTGGTGCAGATGCTAATGATTTAGATATAACCTCAATGGCACAACTTCAGGGTGTAGATGTCAATACTTATATTGATATGGACACTACTGATATTATAACAACTAAGGGTAACTTAATTCCTTCTGCTAATGGAGCAGACGACCTTGGAACTGATGCTTTAGAATATATGAACGCTTGGTTTGACGGGACAGTTAATATAGATGCTCTTGTAGCTGACACAGCAGATATAAATGCAGGTACAGTAGACGCCATTACATCGCTTACTTTAGCTAATAGTGTAGATGTAGGCGATGTTACCATTACAGCAAATGGTATTACCATAGATGGAACTCTCACAGACGGAACACTCTCTATAACAGGTGGAGTAGTAACAGGTGCTACCTTAGCGGCAGCAAGTAATGTTATAGAGGCTGATACAGTAATTACTATTACAGGGCTTGCCCCAGATACTGCTACTACTCAAGTAGCTCAAGGTAATATAACTTCAGCAACAGCTCTTCCTTGGACAGGATTAAAACCTGGAACAGATGGTGAAATACCAACATTTGATGCTTCTGGAAATCCAGCATTTGTAGCAGTAGGTACAGCAACTCACGTTTTAACTTCAAATGGTGTTGATACTGCTCCAACTTTTCAAGCTGCATCAGGCGGTGGTGGAGGTCTTGCTTGGGAAGTAATCTCAGGTGCTGACACAGCCACATCAGGAGAAGGTTTCTTAATAGACTCAAGCGGTGGTGTTGTTACTTTAACCTTACCATCTACTCCAAGTGAAGGAGATACCGTTGCAGTATGTGATTATACCAACTCAGCTACTACCAATGCAATAACTGTTGGAAGGAATAGTTCTAATATAGAAGGCGTTGCTGCTGACTTAGTCATAGATGTAGACGGAGCAGGGTTTACTCTTGTTTATTCTGATGCTACGAGAGGTTGGGTGATAGTTACTGAGATTTGAATAATCTTGCGTAGCAATTAATATATAATAAGGAGACAAAATGAAAAAACTAATTATATCAATACTATTCTTAATAGGAATTACAATTAATTCCTATGCTACAAACTTATCTTCCTTGTATGCGAATCGTGGTTTACCTGCGACTGGGCAGACAACTTGTTATAATGCGGCAGGAACAATAATCAGCTGTTCGGCTACTGGGCAAGATGGTGACCTTTTAAAAGGAGCGGCAAAAAAGTATAGTTATTCAGATGACGGCACAATTGATACTGAAGCTGAAAATATTTTAACTGATTCAAATACCGGGCTGATGTGGATAAGAAACCATACCCTGGTAACCGGCTCAGAAACCGGAGCCGGTGGTAATCAGAATATTTCAGCAGCTATGGCTTGGGAAACCGCGCTAACTCGTTCTAATGCTTTAACTTATGGCGGGTATTCCGATTGGCGTTTGCCTAATGCTTATGAGTTGTTTAGTATATGTTTGCTTGAAAAGGCAGCTATTACCGATGTAAAAGCAGCTGATGCACCTTATATTGATCAATATGCTTTTCCGAGTACTTTCAGCAGCTATTATTGGTCGGCCACTACGTATCCCTACTTTACCCATTACGCGCTGATTGTGGGCTTTAACAATGGCCTCGTGTACGGCAGCACTAAGACCTATAACCGCTATGTGCGTTGCGTTAGAGGAGGCCAGTGATTTTGATTATTTGATAATTTTGGAGATTTAGAATTACCAAATTTTTTTGAAATTTGTTATGCAATTACTATAGGAGTTGGCAGAAGAAGAAATGCTGGACATAACAGAATACAAAGCGAAGAAGGCAGAGAGGGAATTGGAAATTAAGTAAAGGAGAAATATGGAAGGATGTGTTAAAGGAACTAAAAATGAACAAAGAATAGTAGCATTAGAAAGAGATATGAGTGAGCTTAAAGATGGAGTAAATGAAATCAAGAGTGGTTTATTAAAGAGACCTTCTTGGGCTGTAACAGTTGTTATTACGGTACTTACAGCTTTAACTTGTTCTAGTCTTACTTTTGCTATTGCAGTTTTGAGAATTTCTTTAATGAAGGGTTAAACAGGAGGTAAATTATGGCAGTAGGAGATGGAGATACTTGGGACGAAACTACACCAACAAACGCAACAAGTGCAACACAGATTGATGATTATAATAGGGATATAAGAAAAGGTGTTAGGGGTAGAATGGCTCAGGAACATGAGTTCCCCGATAGTCAAAGTGCTACCTCTGAAGCGGGTAAGCATAAATATATGACTCTGCAGATGCAATCGACTCACCCAACCCTTGCAGGAACACAAACAGGTGCAGTTTATCAGAAAACAGATGGTGCAGGAAGGGATCATTTTTTCTTTGTAAATGCAGCTACACAAGAGGTTAACCTAAGTAAGAAAATGTATTTCTGGTTTGTAGATGGAGCCCTATCCACAGGAACTAACATCAGTGCTATATTAGACCTTATAAGTGATGGTAAAATCTATTCTGCTAAAGCTAACATAGCTACTGTTTGTAGTAGTGGAGATGGTGTTCAGGTAGATATTTTATATAATGGTTCAAGTATATGGACAGCTACAGCATCTCAAATAATAATAGCACCAGGTTCTACATCAACTGAGGTAACTGCATTTGTAACTACCAATGTAGCTGCAGGTGGAAACTTTAAAATAGACATAGATAAAATAGGTGGAGGTCTTCCAGGTGGTAACTTAACCGTAATGGTGGAGGTAGGTTAATGGCTCAGCGTAATCAATTATTAAAAGCTACAGTAAGTCATACAGAAACTCGTACTGGAAGTGCAGGTAATACTACTTATGGTTCTGGTGGAGAAAGCTATGATGAGGACTACAGTACCTACTATGGTATTTTTACTGACCATAACTCAGATGGAAGTGCTGTTGCTACTTTTACTGGGGAACATACTTGGACTGCACCTATAGATATTGTTAGGGTTAAATCTAAACTCTATGGTAAAGCTATTGCTTATGGTAACTATGGACAGAGGAATCTAGAGTTTGATATCTATGTACGTCAATCAGGTCTATGGGTTAGAATAAGTCATGTTACAGACAGTGACGCTGGTACTGGTACTACTGAAACAACTGATTCACAGGAACTTACTACTGGATGGAAAGATGTAACTGGAATTAAAGTTTATGCCTATGCTTATGGCTATAGTTATGAAGGTACTCGAGCACAAGATGCTTATACGTATGGATATGAGGTACAAGCTTTTTACACAGTAGTTAGGAGTTTTTCAGGAGTTGTATAAGTTCAAATTTTGAAAATACAAAGAGGATATAAATTATGGCATATAAACATGTTTTCGGACCTACAAAGGGGATAGTAACTAATATATCTCCAACTGGTTCACCTAGGGAATCCACACCTTATTGCAAGGGTGTATGTATGAAGAACTCTGAGGTCTATTCTGATTTTGGGTATACCCAATTTCCTCTTATGGGTAAGACTACCTCTAATAGATTAGCAGACTCAGTTATGAGAATGGATCAGTTCTATACCCTAGAAGGTTTATCTTGGTTACTTGCACTCACGACCTCAAATATTTATCAATATAGTACCTCAGGGACTAGGTGGGAATGTATAACCCCAGGAGTTACTGTTGAAGATTGTGAAGATGCTTGGGTAGCTTCTGCTAATGTAACTGTAACAGCGGATACTACATATCATATAAGAGGGACTCATTCAGCTAAGTTAGTTGTAGCTACAGATTTTACCACTGGTATAGCTGGATATGAAAACTTTGCCTCAAAGGACTTAAGTGGCTATACTGCTTTACATTTTTGGATAAGGGTATCAAAGGCAACAGTTGCTACTGAGTTAGATATAAGGATAAGTGAGGAAGATAATGGTGCAATTACTGGAGGTGCTGGGGTTTATGAAGATGTAAGTATCCCTGCACTTGAGGCAGATAAATGGACTGCAGTATGTGTTAAATTTGCTGGAGCTACTACTACTAGAAATGCAACTCTGTCTACATCACTAATAGTTGCTACAGATACTGGAGCTATAGATGTATACCTTGATGACCTTAGAGCTGTAGTTATGCTTACTGGAGATGAGGATAATAGATTTAGTACCTGTACAATGAACGATACATTTGTTTTCACCAATGGTGTTGACCAAACTAAGAAAATAACAGAAGCAGGTGGAGATCTTACAGTAGCAGATTTAACCACAACTTTAGCTACTGGTACAATAAGCACCGCAGAACTTACTTTTAGTTTTAAGGATCATTTATTCCTTATGTGTAATACGGAGAATGCAGCAGACGCCCCTCAACGAGTAAGTTGGACAAATATAGGAGCTATTGAGGATTGGACAGTGGGTACTGCAGGATATCAAGATCTATATGATGATGAATCCTGGATAGTAGCTGTTGAAGGACTGAGTGAGAATGAAGTAGTTATATATAAGGAACGTTCTATTGTTATTATGATGTGGGTAGGAGGACATACCCCATTTAGATTCTATACTATGGTAAGTGGTTCAGGAGCATTAAGTAAAGAGTCAGTGACTAATGTTGGTGGAGAACATGTAGTAATGGGACCTGATTTAGTTTATGCATATAAAGGAGAAAAGAATACTGATGCAATGGATGACAGTGTTAAAGATACAATGTATCCTGTTTTAGATAGAGAAAATGCAGGCAGAGTATTCTTACTATATGTAGAAGAAGATGATGAACTTCAAGTTTGGATGCCAACTATATCTGAATATCCTGATGATGTATGGTGCTTAAATATGGTTAAGGAGAACTGGTATAGGAAAACTAAAACAATGACTGGGTTTGGATACTACCAGGAACAAACTTCAAATACTATTGGAGATCTCGTAGGTACTATTGGTGAGCAGAATTGGAGAATTGGTTCAATGCTTACTAAAGCCTATGCACCTATTACATTATTAGGTAATGCTAGTGGTCATGTTTTTAAATTAGATAAGATGACCTTGAATAATGATGGAACTGCAGTAACTAATGAGTTCCAAACACCTGATTTTGTAATGCCAGATACCGACGATTATATGGATAAGTCCATGAGAGTATCTCAGCTTATATTTGAGGCTAGGGGACAAAGCGTTACTACTCACTGGTCTGATGATGGAGGTAGTAGTTGGAATCCAACTGAAGGTGCAGGGGTGAATACCTCATCTCTTGAAAGTACCTATAAAAATTATCAACAGGATTTTGATTGTGTAGTTAAGAAGATAAGATTTAGGTTTATGAATACTACTGCAAGTAGTGGGTTCTATCTAAGATACTATGGGTTTAGACATGAAGTAAGGAGTGGAAGATAATGCCTAGTGGAAATGAAGAACTTATTATTAGGGGGAGTGATGGTAACCTCTATATTGTGGATAGTGCAGGTGGTCAGATACAAGTGACTACAGGTACCTTTATGAGATTTGGTATAATGATAACTACTACAGCTGATCCAGGAAGTCCAGTGACTGGGCAGATGTGGTTTAGGAGTGATGTATGATAAATGTAATTTGTGTTAATTGTGGATACGAGTATACAGTAGAATCACAATGTAAAGCTATATGTCCTGTGTGTGGACTTAAGGTTGGTTGTTAATAAATTAAGGAGATTTATATGCGTATACTTTTAATTACTACTATTCTACTTTTTCTTTATGGTTGTGCAACTACTATAGAAACACTAAAACCAAGTAAGATATATTTATTAGATGGTAATCAAAGGGTGACTGTATATAGAACTTATAAAGAGAATATATATGTAATTGATGATGATACTATAATTGGGGAGTAATCATGGCAGACCTTAATTGGAGTTTGACTGGGACGGAGAGTGAGAATTTAATTGCTGGGACTGGTTCTGGAAATGTTTCTAGTATAAATGATAATAATACAACTACATATAGAGAAGTTGGAGAAGGGTCTATTGGATCTCCAGGAGGTATAACATTTGAACATGAGATAGCTTTTACTGAAAGTGTCAATACTATAAATAAAGTAGAAATTGTTTCTGAGGCAGCTACAGCAGGTGGAGGAATGCTTGATTATGATGTATATTTATATTACAATTCCCAATGGAATTTAGTTTATGAAGGACCTTCTTTACCTTCAGTCTGGGTAAAAACTACGCATAGCCAAACTGGAACGTGGTCTAATGTAACAAAGATAAAAGTATATTGGTCAGGCGGTTTTCCTGGAGCACACGGTGCATTTATTTTACTTAGAGATTATGAACTCCGAGCATGGGGACCACTAAACTATAGTGATATAGGACTTAGGGTAAGAGCTGGAGCAAGTACATTAAAGATAGGTACGCAAGCATTAGATGGACACGCACTAAGAATAAAAAAAGGAGGTACTACATATGGCATTCCTTTAATAGCAACTAGTGATGCATCTGCATGTGGTATAAGAATATATGATGGAGCTAATGTAAAATCAGTACCAGAGGTGACATAATGAAAAATAATGGAAGAATTGGACATTTTGATGTAGATTATGGAGTAGCTAGTGTTGCTATTACAGCAGCAGGGCTTTTAGCTATATGCACTACTGGTGCTTCATATCATGGAATAAGAATAGTTGCGTCTGCGACTCAACTTACTATATTAGTATTTGACAGTGCAAGTGCAACATCAGGAAATCTATTAGATGTTGTAAGGGTAAGTCCAGGTGGGAATGCATACAATGACCAGTTCACTCCAGTACTTGCTAAACATGGAATTACAATTGGAGTTACTGGTGGACTAGGTAAAGGAGTAGTATTTTTTAGTCCAAAAGGATAAGGAGGTAAATTATGGGATGGTTTAGTGGAGAGAAAGCAAGTATAATGACTAAGGAAGTAGTAGATCCGCAGAAGAAAGCGGTATCAACACCTATGTCTTCATATCTAGCAAGTGAAGTAGGTAAAGGACTTCCTCAATACGGAGGCGACCTTTCTTATAAGTTTAGTCCTGAGGAAACAAGATCATACTCTGACTTCCTTAAGTTAGATGCAGGCGATTGGTTTGATAAAGCAGTAGCAGAACCTGCTATGAAAGAGTTTAAAGAAGACCTGTTACCAGAAATAAGGGAAGGATATGCAGGAAACTTAAGAGGTAGTGGGAGATATAGTGCAGAGGAAGCTGGGATAAATGAGTTCACTGAAATGCTTGCTCAAGGTAGATATAAAGCAGAGAGGGAAATACCTGCTCAGCAATTTGCAATGGCAAGTCAATATAAAACTATGATGGATGTTGACTTTGCAAGAGAATATACTGCTTGGATGGCAACACTTCCACAGAATAATCCAGCTCTTGGACAAGCACTTACATATTTAAATGAAAATACAAGTACTGGAACAACAATACTTACTGCACTTGATCCAGGAAAAGAAGGTGGATGGAAAGATTTATTAAAAGCAGGTGCTCATTTAGCTGCAGCTTTCGTAACAGGTGGGGCAAGTATACCAGCTAGTGCAGCAAGTTATGCAGGTGCGGATCTTGGACAAGACTTTATGAATATTGGTAGTGTATCAGAGTCAACTTTTCAGTCTGATTATTTAAGGTATAGATAGGAGGTTAATTATGTCAGTTAAACATTTAGGACAATTTGGACCACCTAGACCTAGTGACTTATCAGGTCTAAGTGAATCAATAGCCAGTGGTATACAAACTGGTGAGAATAGTAAACGAACTAAGATACTGCAGCAACAAGCAGATACTCAAACACAAGAGGCTGGTACTAGAACACAGTTACTTAAGTCTCAGTTAATGAAAGCTGAAAGGGAAGAAGAGGATAGACAAAGAAAGATGGCATTGGAGACTGTTGAAAGACTATCTATAAGACTTTCGGATAAGAGTAAAGCAGAAGAGGATCTTTTATTGGATACTCCTCCATTTAAAGATTTGGCTAAGGATTTAATTAAAACTTATTTACCTGAAGCTTATGACGAGAAAACTCAGCGAATCATCCTAACAGATATGAAGTGGATTCCTAAGACTAGAGAAGAACAACTTGCATTTAAAGAATCTATTGAAAATGTTACTCAAAAAGCTAGAGCGGGACAACCTTTATCTAGCACTGACCTTGTTACTAGGGAAAGGAGTATTATAATTTCGAAGATGTCTGGTATGATATCTCTTGAAGAATCTGAAAAGCAATTAGCTGATATACATAAACAAATGGATGCCCTTGAGGCTAGAGGAAAAAGTGATAATAATTTTACTGGTGGACTTGGTGAAATGAGACCTTCAAGTAGACTTAATCCTTCAAATGCAAGTGGTATACTTAGAGGTGCTGGTGCTCCACAAGCAACTCAAACTTCACAAGAAACTTCAAATGGAAAATGGTGGAATGAATGAAATGGTCTGAGATAACTAAGGATAGTAGATATAAGAGTGCTAATGCTGATGAACAATTTGGCATTAAAGAAGATTGGTATAGCTCTAATATTAAAACTAATCCTAGATATACTCCAGAACAAGACCCAATGATTAGGGAAGATATCTTTGGTAAGGATAGAGTAGCCTTTGCTGAAGGAAAATATACTACAGTTAGTGATATAAAGAGGAAACAAAAAGCTAGGGAAGCTGCTGAATGGGCATCTAAAGAAATTAATTCCATGTTCCCACAGAGTGTAGTTGAGCAATCCCCTGGAGCTCCTATTGTATGGGCAGTGGAACAAATAGAACGTCCTTTTGGAGGATTGAGAGCTATTGGTGCAGGGAATGCATTCTTGGAGGGTTTTAAGAATCCTAGGGAACAACCTTCATTTGTTGACTCTGCAGCAAAATCTGAATTTGCTACTCGTATGGGTGTAGACCAAAATGATGTTGAAGGTCAAATGTGGGTTAACGGACTCGCTGGTTGGGCTTTAGACCTGGGTTCTATGCATTTAATATTTAATGTTGCACCTAAGGTAGTTGGAAATGTTACTGGTAAGGCACTTGGTATGTATACTAACGCTCAGGGAAAAGCCATTGAAGGGTTTAAGTCTGTGGTTAGATCTGAACTTGAAGCTGCTGGTATGTCTAAGAAAGCAGCTAGTGATGGTGCAAATGTACTTACTTGGAAAGCCTGGAATAAAGCTAAAATGATGCAGAAGACTCCAGGAAATATTGCTAAGACTACAAAATTATTTACAGATAATAAAGGGAAACTTGGAGAATGGGTTAAAGCACAAGCCTCTGGGCTTAAGACCAAGGCTACTTCTCAAGGTTTTACCCCTGAAGTATTCAAGCGTATAAAAGAAACAGGTGCAAGATCTTCCTTTGGTAAACTTATAGAGGGACAGATATTAGCTAAGGAAGCAGTTCCACTTCATCCTGCACAAGCAGGCAAGGAAGCTATGGAAGCTATAGCACCTAATATTGCTAAACGTATTCTTGTTGGTGGGACTCCTAGTGACCCTGTTGTAGCTGCACAAGGGTTAGTAGATGCTCAAACAAAGGCTCCCGCAAGTTCAAAATTTGAACTTACGAAACCTCCAAAGGGAACAACATATACTAAAGCAGGTAAGGAAATTCCTCCTATTAAAGAGAAACGTGGATTTGAGAAAGTATTTACTGAAGCCCAGAGCATTGCAAAAATTAAACAGGCACATTTAGATTTCCTAAATAAGAAGAATGCTATACCACCTAAACCTATACCCCCTGAAACTCTAGATGATTTTCCAGCTCTAGCTAGTGAGGTATTAGATAAACCCCAAATGCATTCACCAGAGTCTGTAGCTAAAGCTAAATCAATTAAGAGTCAACCATTACCCGAGTTTAAAGTTGAGGCACCAGAGCAGACCTATGACTTTGGAACATGGTACAATATAGAATATCAAACCCCTACTGGTGCTAGAGAAACTATGATGAATGGAGATACCATTAACAGTATAGTTTCTGATCTGCAGAGTGGTAAAGTACCCAAGGATAGTATGGGTACAGACATATATAAGATAAACAAGACCTTTGGCATGCGAGGTCGTAAAGCACAGCTTAATCTTGAACCATTTGAAGATGCTATTAGGAAACTTATGGATGAGACTAAGGTCACTGCAACTGATGTAGCTGGTGGTGCAGAATACATGGCTCAACAAATCAGTCATCATGTAAAGAAGTATGGTACACCATTTATGATAGGACAGAAGTATCCTAAGTTTAAACCAGTATATATGGGTGTACAGAATGCAGTTGACTATAAAGCAGAACTTTTCTTTGAGGGAGCTCGTATTCTTGACCCTAATAAATTGAGGTCGTTGCCTCAGGTATCTAAGAATAAAATAGTAGATGTGCTTAAGTTAGGTAATAGTTCTGAAGTTGGAAGGTATTTTCATCCTGAGGAACTTGCGGTTAAGTTTGGTTTTAATCCCAAGGAGATAGCGGGTTATAATGCATTTAAAAGAACCTATGATTATGGGTTAAATATAGAGGTTAAGTCTAGAGCCCTTACTGCAGATCTTGAGGAAGCTACTCCTGACCAACAATCTATATTAAAGGAAAACATCAAGGAGCAATTAGCTCGTAGAGGTGGGTATGTTTCTCAGTCTCGTGGACAAGGTAAATGGGCAGTTTATAGTCCTCCAGAAATTGAAGCTGGGGAAGTAGTTGCTGAAGGTAAAGCTAAATTCTTTAACCTTTATGATAAGAAGTCAGAAGCACTTAAGGTACAGAAGGAACTCGGTGAGGGAGCTACTGTTTATATGAGGAGTAAACTTGGAACTGAGGTTTATAAGAACTTAACTATGGCAGATCTTGAGAGTCTAATCGAAGCTAGTGATGTAGATACCTCCAGTTCTGTTGTTAATGAAATGAGAAATACCTTAAGGAAAAGAACCTTTGGGTCACATTGGATTAAAAGGGAGAATATCCCAGGATATAAATGGGACTTTGATAATGTATTAGAAAGTGCAATTAACTATCTTGAAGGATCATCGAATAAATTGTCTCGTATAACTGGTAGACGAGCAGCTGAGACTGCATTTAAAGATAATGTTAAAGGGATGACACCTGAGATAAGAGCTTATAGTAGGGACTTCATTAATGGGTTTTACAACTCAGGTTCAATAGGTTTTAGAGCATTCAATCGTACAATATATGCATATAAACTTGCGTTTAAACTTTCGTGGTTAGCACAGAACCTCACTCAACCTATAGCTACTACTTATCCTACACTTGCAAAATACTTTACAGGTACAGATGTAGAGAGGGTTTTTGGTACATCATATGGTATGGCAACGAGATATTTAGGTCATAGAATAGGTAAAGGAGCTCATGGATTGTCTACTGACCTTATATCTAAGTTAAATAAACTTCATAGACAAGGAGTACTTGGTGACCAACTTACTCGGTTTCAGCTTGGTGCTAGGAATTTAAGTAAACAGGAATTTGATAAATGGATAGGACTCTTTGGTAGGTTAGGTGAGGGTGTTAATAGAACTCACGCTGCTATCTGCGGTTATAGAACTGCTACTGAGAAACTTGGACTTACAGATAAACAACAGGTAATAGAGTTCATGAAGGAATTTGTATACAAAACTCAATTTGCTTATGGTAAACAGAACCTACCATTAGTAATCACAGGTGCAGGCAATATGAGGAATATGCTTAGGACTATGTATACCTTTAAAAGTTATATAGTTAATTACTTACAAATGATGAACGGTCAAATGCCTTGGAGAGGTGCTCCAGCACGTCAATCTCTTAGGACAGTAGGTACACTTCTAGCTCAGGCAGGTATGAAAGGTTTGCCATTTGCTGCTCTTATAAGTTATGCTTATAAAAAGATGACAGGACGTACAATGGATACAGATGCAAGAGAAGCTATGCTTGAAGCTGGTGTTCCTAATAAAGTTATTGATGTATCCATGCATGGAGCTTATTCTACTCTTGGAATTGATGCAAGTAACTTGATTGGTGTAGGAGATGCGGTACCTACAATGGGTAGTACTGCACAGAAAGTTGGGGGTGCAGGTGTAGGATGGACACTTCAAATGAGTAAGGCATTATGGCATCTTAAACGTGGAGAATATGGTAGAGCTATGGAGAATGCATCACCAGATGCCCTACGAAATGTACTTAAAGCAACTCGGTATGCCCAAGAGGGTGTGCGTAAGGTTTCAGGAGAACTTATAACTACTCCGTCTAAGTTAGATGTGGCTCTGCAGGGCATAGGTTTTACCTCAATAGATATTTCCAAAGCATACTTAGCTAAAGAAGCTAAAACAACTTTACTACAAGGAACTAAGGAAAAGAGTGCATTTGTTCATCAGAAACTAGCAGAAGCTATGGCTAATGGTGATGAGAAAAAGCAGAGTGAGTTACATGCAATGGTACGTAAATATAATGAAACTGCTCCACCTGAAAGACAAATAAGTATAAATTTCCAGTCTATAATGTCTAACCTTTATAAGAGGCATGGTATTAAATCCATACCCGTTAAGTTAAGACAGCGTTACATGGAAATTGAAAAGATATATGGTACAAACAAGTAGGAGGCGAGATGAGAATTTATTTAATTATATCTAAGAATGGCGATAGTTTACCACTAGCACAGAGACTGGAACAAGAAGGTCATAAGGTAAACTTTTATATCAATGATAGGGCTAAAAGGAGAGTTGGAAATGGCTTATTAAGGAAATCTGAGGAAACTGGGATATTAGTTTCTAAGTTTGGGAAGGTTGATTTAAGTGTGTTACAAAAGTTACTTAAGCCTGAACCAGATTGCATTATAATGGATATGGTTAGTGCAGGTTTTGGTGATGTTGCGTCATCACTAGGGCATAAATATCCCTTAGTAGGTGGAAGTAAATGGGGAAATAAAGTTGAGTTAGATAGGATATATGGTAGTAAAGTTATGAAGGTCTCAGGGATAAATGTTCCTAAGACCTATGCATTTAAGGACTATAAGAAAGCTATATCCTTTGTTGAGGAAAATAATAAAACCTATGTATATAAACCATCGGGGAATCAAGCAACTACTACAACTTATGTATCCGAAGGTCCCGATGATATGATAGGGATGTTGGAATATTATTCTGATATAAAAGAGGAATTTGAATTACAAGAGAGAGTTAATGGGATTGAAGTTAGTACTGAACTGTGGTTTAATGGTAAAGATGTTCTTAATGTTAATCATACAATGGAAGAGAAACGATTAATGGAAGGGAATTTAGGTCCTCAGACTGGTTGTATGGGAAGTGCAGTATGGTTAGGAACTTCCAAGTCAAAGCTCTTTAAGGAAGGTGTGGGTAAACTTGTGCCTGCTCTTAAAAAAGTAGATTATAGAGGTCCGATAGATCTTAATACTATAGTCACTAAGGATAAACTATATGGGTTGGAATTTACTGCTAGGTTTGGTTACAATGCACTCTTTGTTTTACTTGAAATGTATAAAGGTAGATTCAGTGATTTGTTTTATGGGGTAGGTGTAGGCATCAAAATACCTATGGAATTTAAATCTAAATGGGGAATAGGAATTGACCTATGTGTACCCCCATATCCTCTTGATATAGATCCAGAGTTATATAAGGGTATACTAGTCCAAGGTATAAATAGACATAACTTAAAACATATATGGTTTTATGATATTGAAAAGAAAAATAATAGGTATATGACTTCAGGTAATGGAGGTGATATCTGCACAGTTACCGCAAGAGGTGATGAAGTAGGAAATTACCATCCTTTAAGAGATGCAAAACGCAGAGTAATGCGTACAATCTCTAACTTGGTAATACCTGATATGATGTATCGGAGAGATATAGGGGATAGAGTATTAGAGGAACACAAGCAGCTCTCAAAGTGGGGCTGGTTATGAAAAGGAGGTGTACAGATGGCAAGTTATGGTACAAAAAAAGGTGCTGGAAAAGGTACAGGAAGATCTGGTGGCGGTGGGCGAAACAAAAATACAGGTGGTTGCAAGACTGGTGGTCCAGGATATGGTAAAGGCGGAGGTAAAGGTGGTGGAAAAAATAGAAAAGGTTGAACTTTGGACAGGGGAATATCAAATAGGGGAATATACTACCTATCAATTTAAAACCTTGAGTGCCCTTTCCTATAAGACTAAAGCAGGAATAATAATTAATGTCCCAAAGGGCTTTGTAACTGATGGTGCAAGCATACCACGTGCTTGTTGGTCAATTATTGGAAGTCCATTTACGGGTAAGTATAAACGTGCAGCTATGGTTCATGATTGGCTTTATCATGAGTTAACAACTACTAGGATATATGCAGACCGTATTTTCCTTGAAATAATGCAAGAGAGAAAAGTATCTCTTTGGAAAAGGTTATCTATGTATCGTGCGGTTAGAACTTTTGGTTGGATACCGTGGAATAGACAAAAGAAGAATCTAGGATTATAGTTTTTCCCTAACCCTATAAACCCGCTTTGAACCACTAATTTTCTCGTCAATTTCCCCACTGTCAATAAGGGTTCGTATTATCGCAGTTAAATCCTGTGCTGATGCGAACCTCCAGCATCTTCTAAGCAATCTACTATGGTCAATATTAGGAGTTCTTATTATATGATTAAGGATTCGCTCAGTTAATGAACCTGTTTCTGTAGTTCCAATTGTGCTAACAAGTTTTTCCATTCTATCCTCTGTTACTCTAAGAATACTAAGGGCTCTTCGGATATGAGGCTCTTGGATTACTAGTTTATCCCCTTCTGATATGCATAGGATAGTAGCCATCTTAAACATTGTATCGTGTTTCCTACCAAAATATCCGTCGGTTGCTACATCCCTATCAGTTTCTTGTTCAGACTCATACCATTTAAGTGCAGAGGCTTTTGCCTCCTTGGAAAAACTCATTTTACCCTTTATTTTTTTCTTTATATAATTAAGGTCTGCGATTAAATTCCTTTTCAACACAACCTCTCTTTCCGTTTCCTCAACTTCCTCACCACTAAAATTTACTGGATTAAATAATTTAAGCTGGGATGGGTGTTCCTCATATACTAATAATAAACGAGAGGTGAAGCCTCCTCCAATTGCACTTTTAGGCATGGAACTTATGAAATCATCCCTGGTGGTAGCTGCTAACATACTAAGGCTGGAATTTTTAATAACCTGTTTGCCTCTACCCTTAGTGTGGTATTCCCACTTACTATGGCTATCATAGAATGAAGTAAGTACTGGGATAATCCCACGCTTCATTGCGTCTGCACTCAGGAAT
>Ga0222637_1000524_pt1 | contig 16503 bp, 20 predicted proteins | sample AntAcemetagen143_FD_181149 | JGI IMG/M metagenome (GOLD analysis project Ga0222637, IMG submission 181149) | Saline water microbial communities from Ace Lake, Antarctica - #143 | ecosystem: Environmental > Aquatic > Non-marine Saline and Alkaline > Saline | place: Antarctica: Ace Lake...
AAGCGAACTTTAGTTCTGGACACTCCTGTATTTTTCCTTTTGGTTGTTTTTTTTCTAGGTGGCATTTTATTCAACATCCTCTTTAATCAATTCTTGAATCTCTCCAGTCACGAAAGGTCTGCCCCTCTAAGATTTGCCCCTTGAAGATTTGCCCCAGAAAGAGATTTAATTTTCATTAATACTTTACCTGTAAATCTTTGTTTAATTGTTATCATTGTAACACCTCAACTTCTAACTCTCCCATAAGTTCTTCGTAGTCGTTCTTTTTTTTCAGTTGCTTAACATACTTTCCTGTGTAATGCCGTTTGTCATTATCTGCGCCAGTAAGTTCTATATTCATCTTACACCACCTGGTTATTGTTTATTGACACATTGACACCACAATAAGAACACGGCGCATGGTACGGGTTTCTACCCTTATATGTCCAAACATTATGACAACGTGGACACTCTAGCTTAACATTCTTCTTTTTCCTTTCTGGTAATTGGTTATCTTCCATAATTATATATATATACGTACATATATATAAATGTTTTTAATACATTGTATGATAAGGTATGATGATTGAGGAGAAGTTGGCGGGTTGACGCAAAAGAAATCTATTAAGTTGTTACACTTCGTTGTGGGATAATGCTATATGAACATTTGCGCCAAACTTTCGCCTTATTCTTCTGATATTGTTACGACTGTATATGTTTTATCTTTATCTATATTATTATCGGTAACGTACCGTGTAGGGATTCTAAATTTATTACTATTACCTAACTTAGTTATTTTACAATTTTTAAACCCTTGCATCTTCGGGTTTTCACATTGTGATGTTGTAATTATTGTATATTTATATTGTTGTAATAGGTTGCCGTTAAGAATATGTTTCATTGGTATATGAAAAAAATAATTATTATTATATTCTTGCACGTCACAATTTACCAGTCGAACCATATGTTATAATAAAAAAAAGAACAAGTATAAATTATTTGCGTTTTTTCCTACGTGTTGACTTTTTACGTTTCATGGACTTACGTTTAGGTTTCCGTGTCTTACTACCTTTCTTTTTCATAAGACTTTTGATTGTGGCATTTGTCACAACCCTATACATATATCCTTTCTTACGACTTTTAGCCAACGTATCAGTAAGTTTAGCCCGTGAAACACCTTTCTTAACAGGTATTGCCACTTGCCAATTTTTCGCACTAGCTTTCTTCACAAGAACAAATAAGTTCAGCATATTTCACGCCTCCCTTAGTTTTTGAAGATTTTTAGTACAACCTTACCAATCATAGCAAGAACAACTACACCCAGGAACCCTACAAGAGTAACAAATGATGTTACAATCACATCTGCGGTTGTGTTGTCTACTTTTCCAGAGTCTTTAAACCCTGTGATTACTGCAAGTCCCATAAGAACTGTTGCACCGATACCGACCAAAGCCAAAGCTAGAGCTTTTAGCTGATTAAGTTCTGCACTCATATTTATACACCTCCATGTACAATACAATATAAGATAATATAAGATAAAGTATGATATATAAACTTTCGGGTACATGGGTACAAAAATTAATCATTAATAGAATGTTTGATGTATGTGGCTATCAAACTCGTAATTAATGGAAATATCCATAACTGAAAATCTGTTAAAAGCCCTACCCATACACCATTTTTATACATATACACCACCCGAAAGAATAAACTTACAACCGTGATAATCGCACCACTATACATTAAGCTACTAAGTGGTTTATCTTCATTCTTATTCATGACTCGAAACATGATTATCCACGCCGTACATAGTAAAATGAATATTAACCAACCACCATATACAATATTGTTTACATTAATTAAGATTTCAGGAATACTTGAAGCATTACCAATGCTTGTTATGTTGTCCATTGTGACATTGTTAACTGCTGTTATTGGCATCTTTAAAACCTCTTACCTGTGTACGCTTCTATTACAATGAAAGCCACTCTAATAAATATTATACCACCAATAAACACAAATACAACAGAAGGTATGAATGAATAAAACCTAAATATGATCGCCCCGATTTCGATTGGTGTTGACAATATTGATAAAAAACCACCTATTACACCAATACCCATACTAAGCAACCCGCCCAAAATATCTAATAAACTGCTTGGGTTTTTTAACTGTTGCACACCCTCTGTTAATGTGTTAATATTTTGGATAATGTTTAAATCTTTTAAGGTCGTGCCTACGTCTTTACCGTCTTGTGTATCTTGTGCGGTTATACCGTAACTATCTTCCATTGTTACATAAGCACTTACAACTAATGTTATGATTAGTGAAAAGAAACAATAACTCACCATAGCTTCGCTAACTTTCATTGTTTATCGTGAAACCTCCCAACGTATAATATGAATATTAAAAATGTTATAATGATAAATAATGAAGCCCAACCAAACGCCATAAACCCCAATAAAAAGCTTACCACTAATGCAAGAATTGAACCAATTATCATGTCTTGACCTTTCGGTGCAAGTAATAACCCTATAGCAAGTATAAGTAACCCTACACTAAACGCACCATATATTCCAAACACGTTCCCCGCATCAGTCGGGTTATTGAATACTTGTGTATCTAAACATTGTATGGTATATGTGCCGTCATTTATTGAACCATAAACATAATATGTTTCTGTATTATTACTTATCAACCGTGTCATTGTACCGCTACTAAGTTCGGTGCAATCTTCGTATATTTGTACCTTACCGCTTATAGTTGTCCTGTCTGCGGTTATACACGCCTCAACTATATCGTCTGCGTCCCAACTAAGTTTAACAGTATTTGCACCACTTTTATACAGTCTACACGTTACACTTGATAATTCAATTAATGGTAATAAGGTAGGTCTTGTTATGTCCACATAAAAGCTACGTTCTGTAATACTTTCAACTTGACACGCTGTATAACTATCATCCGTGTATGTTTCCCCGTCAATCACTACCTCATAACTATATGATGTTGTAAATAACTGTAAGTTACTTGTTGCCATGCCGTCACTTATTAATGGTGCATCTACCAATGTTCGTGTACCGTCTAACTCACACCGATAAATAAGCATATTACCAATTACAGGCTCAAACGTGGTCGTGTACCAGTTATATGTTATTGTGCTACTGTTTGTTGTGGGTAACAGGTATAAACTCATCTTAGTATATGGATTGTTACTAATAGTAAAACCTTCCACAAAAGGTATATTATATACACGGGTGTTAAAGTCTGTCTTTTCTAAAGTGATAGAACCATATAATAATAATGTAATCGTATTCACGGCGGGGTTAATATCCGTACATATTAAATCTGAATAGTTACCATAAAATGTGTAATTATATTGTGTACTACCAGAACCATCATACAAAAATATGTTATAGTACGCATTTGTTGTTATTGCACCGTTAGTTTGTTCATTAAAATAGCTGATATTAACTATTGGATAAATTAATGTGTCTACACATTCACCTATATTACTTTTGTTTAGTTGATTAGAATAATGACTATAAGGAAATCCTAATTGGGAAACATTTATATGACAAGTAAAACTATCATACGCAGAAATATATTTGTTTGTTAAATCATCAACTGTACAAATGTTTTCATGTTCACAAGTGGTATTTCCTGTTTTGATTGTTTGATCTGTGCTGTTAGTCCACCAATATGTAATTACAGAATTACTACTATTGAAAAGAGTTATATTAGTAAAACATTTCAAACTATCAGAAAAATCAAGAAGTACCTGATCTTCTAAGTATAACTCATTTATTACATCATTTAATATATAAAAATTATTGATTGAAATATTTGTAGGAATACTACCTGCATCACCTTGACAAGTTAATTTTATATTATATTTACCTGAAATTGTCATATTTGTTGTATTTGTAAAATTGTAACTATATGTATCAGATAATCCTCCTATCACTTCTTCAAAAAATAATAATCCATCACTATCTCTTATCCTGACTGACACACTTGTTAAACCGTAAACTGATTGACAACTTGCATTAATATTAACTATACTCCCTGGTTCAAAATAAGAGTTAGCAGTAGGTTCATATAAATAAGCATTTGGTGGTCTAACAAAATGTAACCATCCAACACTAGAATTTACAGTATTACCACCAATATCTGTACAACTTACATAATATGAATAGTTAGTATATTCTGTTGGATTGATATATAAATAACCATTACTATTATTTATATATACTGAATTTGTATAATTAAGTGTGTCGTTTATATATAAACTAACATTTGCAATACCTTCTACATCTTTACATTTAAAATATTGTGAAACATTTAAAAATTCATAATATTCAGTATAAACAGTTGTAGTCAATATAGGTGTATTAATATCTGGTGCACAAGGTAAAGCCCCAACATAACTTCCAGTAGATGACATACTACAAGCTGTTGAACCAATGACAGGTACTAAGAAATATTGGTTGTCTGGATCTACACTCAAGAATTGCGGATCAGCCTGTGCACTGTTCAGTTCCCATGTGGTTTCATTATTAGCTGATAGTTTCCAGTTAGCAAGAGAGTATTCTGTGCCGTCTGCGTTATCGTTCCAATATCTTCCAACAGTTGAATCTGTGTCGTCATAAAGAAGATTATAATCAAAATGGTTTCCATTAGCATAAGTATCTGTCCGGTCATATGCTCGACCACTATCAACATAAATAATATTGTTGGTAAAGTTTGAATCTGCAAAGTTTCCTCCTACATCACTACATTGAAACCCCACATCGGTTTGGCTCGGAACTTTAACATATCCTGTTTCGTGATCGATTGTCCAGTTAGCTGTATCTCCCATATCAAGCTTATATACTTTCCCACCCCAATAACTACCCGGTTCAATCTCAATCCTTTTAGTGACTGAATATTTATTATACTGCGAATAGCATTGATCTGAACATGATGCATATGCGAGTGAGTTCGCTACAAAAACATCATATATTGTATTATTTAGTATGCTGGTATTTGTGTAAAATTTTTCTAATTCTATTGCATCATCAAATATGTTATGAATTATATTTCCTTTAATGACTGAGTTATCTGCTCTGTAATCTGAATCTGAATTCCCGAAAAAAATCCCATTAAAGAATCCTGATATATTATTATACTCAATATGACAATCTTTATCACATCGTTCAATATGAATTCCCGAACCTTCCATTCTTTGTAAATAACTATAATCTTTCACATAGTACCAATATAAATTATCTGAATCTCTTATGTTGTTCCAGATTACACAGTTATAAACATTGATTCCATAAGATACAGTGCCAGTTTCAAGAACTCTAATCCCTGATAAACCACCAATAATGTTCAGTCCGTCAAATGTTATGTCATGCGATTGCAATAAATAAACTGCCCACCTATTATGAATGAATGTAATATTATGAAATTCGATGTTTGATGCTTCATTCACAACAAGGTTTCCATACTGTCCATTTACATATAATGCGAAATCATTAGGATCTTTAGTTGTATCATTAAACCTAACATATAATGTATCTGGTGTACCACTTGCCGAATAACTCGAATCAAAACCACCGTGGTCTGTGCTGTTAATAAAAGATAGTTCGTCGTATGGATATAATATGCTCCCATTCCCGTAACTAACAACTGCGTATGTATCATATATTGATGCAGGACAACTTGCAATATCCAGTTTCCATAGATTGATATCGTTGTTGCTTTTGTTATCCCAGCATCCATTATTTGCAACAGCCATGTCTGTATGATAATATGTCCAGTTTGCCTCTTCACCTGGGTATGATGTAACAATTAATGGATCTGCAAATTGGTTAGTAGAACCAAACTCAACCTTTTCATTATATTCTCCCTTTCTGAGATATGCAGTATCTCCACTTTCTGCGTTGTCCTGAATCTCGTCAATCGTGCACCAGGGGTTTGTTATATTATTTGCATCCCTATCAATCGCATCACTACAAGCACCGCCTATACCATCAGTATCAACATAAAGATTTTTTGGGACTGTTACTGATTCGCCAACGTCAAGACCAGTAAGCATATCATCATGGATTTTTAAGATGTTTGCATCAGTTACAACTTCACCAAAAAAGTATATTTGGTCCATTGCTCCATCAAAAAAATCCTGATTATTAAATCGTGCTCCAAGTACAAAGTCTTCAAGACCACCATGTGCATTTGCTGTATCAGTTCCATAAGAAGTACCATTATGAAATAATTCCCATGTAGTTTCTGATACATCATAAGTAACTGCAAAACTTTGCCATTCAGTATTACAATCATTTGTACCATCTTTACCAAAACCATAATCTGAATAAACTGCATCTAAGTGTCCGGATGTATCAATTACTAATCTTAAAAGTTCACCACTGGTGCTTTGGTCATCTTCAATATGTACTAAATATTGTTCATCTGCAGGTGTACAATCATTTGGTTTGTACCATCCAAATATTGTAAAGTCACCATTATAACCACCAAATGCATTATTATGCATCTCATCACTATTTGATGCTGTAAAATCATAATATCCAGCAAAGTCTGCATGAATAGATGTTCCAGCATTATGGTCTGCTGTAACAGTTGTAAAATCTTCGCTCCCTACGTCGTCGGTAGCATCTGTTGTAAAGCTCCATTTATGGTCTAAATTTGTCGTTGGGAAACCATCAGCAGATACAAAGCTACTTAAAACAAACAAAAATAGACAAATTAATGACTTTTTTAACATTAACTTAATATTTCCCCTCCTTCCTCTCTATCCCGTGAAAATAGCATGATTGAACCAACAATAAACATGGTTAACGCTACCCAATGTAAGTTAGTACATATTATCATACTCATAGGAAAATAAATTTGTACCGTTGCTAATTTATCATTACTCATCATTTCTATAAAAACGTAGTTGAAAAAATAACTAATAAAGCCTAAAAATGGTACAGAGATATACACCACAATATACCCTATTGGTCTTGTACGGAGTTTAAAGCTTGTAACTGCAATACCTATTATAAATACTGTCATCATTAACAAAGTAGTATAGTCCCACCAACTATATGAAGCTCGTAAATATTTTATTGGTTGTGCCATGTCTGAACTATAAACAGAACTACTTTCAACGGCGGTAATCATACCATCTAACACTAAAATACCAATTGCACTCATAAATACAAATACCACTAAGAAAGAGATTACAATAACCACATTTCTAATATTAACCATTTTCTTATAATTTTATTGATTTATCATATAACAGTTCTTCTTTACAAACTTTATATTTTTTAATTATCGCTTTTGTGATTGATGCACTACTTGGCGGTTTCTTATTCCTAAGTATATAATCTACCCGTATTTGTTGGATTAAACTATGTAATTCTTTACTGACTCTTGCCTTTGTGTCCGTTACCATTCTTTTATTTTATCATTTTCGCCTGTGGCATCAAACAACCCTAACAATATTCTTGTTAAAGCATAAAAACAGGTTAAGGCAGATATTAAGCCAAACCCTAAAAAATTTAAATATAATAACCCTGTTAAATCACTACCAGATTCGTTTAAATATATTAGTCCTGTTGTTAGTACAACTTCAATTATTACTAATGTAAAACACGCATAAGTTAACCAAAATGATGTTTTATTCATGTCCATTTTATGTTGGTGTATTGTCCAAAACCCTGTAAATAATAAGAAAACGATTAATAATATTTGGCTTATTACAATGGCTATCATGTTAAGTTCGTCATCTATTGAGGGTATTGTATTTAAATAATTTTCGCAAACTAACTGTTGGTCAACCCAACCAGAACTATTAACTGTATAATTTATTGAGCAATTTATTGTAGCATTAAAACATTCGATACAACTCACACCAGTTGTATTAACAGCACAAGAAAGAACAGTGAAATGTACCCATTCTTCATTATAATTCAATCCACCAAACGATTTAAATGATATTTTATCTTTTTCAACTTTATCAACAAAATCAATTCTAACTTTATTATGTCCTAAGTAAGTTACTTTTGTATTAGGTACTCCAGCGAAATCTAACCAATAATCAAATCCTATAATGAAATGACCGGGATACGGTGAATTAGGTAAATACTGTACATTCCCGGTAGTTTCAATATTAAATATTATATAATCACTCTTCTTAATATCTTTGTTTAAAAGTAAATTAAATGTATATCTATCATATTCCCAAGTAGTCAACATTTCCACAATATTATTCTTTATATTACTTTCATATACGCTAAGTTTTATTATATCATCTTTATTTGTAATGAATTGCCATTCTTGTTTAGTCTGGTCTATTATAACATCTTTAACTTTAAACTCTGTATCAGTATGCGAATCCCAACACTGCATTTGTACATCCCAAACACCAGAAGTTGTCATATTCAGTATTGTTAAATTATTTGTCTGGACAGTGTACGCCATACTAATATTAGTTTCATTATTATAATACTGTACACCAGCTGGTGTATATGCAGTAAAATTTGACCAATACAAATATTGGTCGGTACACGATACGTTTATGACTGCATCTCCTTCACACAACAAAACACTATTATTAGTTGACTGTGGATATACCCAGGTTATTGGTGGTGCGTTTGGGTCATAATTATAACTCTGATTAACGGTTTCATCAGTCTGGTCATAAGCTGATTCTGAACAGTTTATATTATACATATAATATCCTTCCTCAGTCATTGACACATTAAACATATACGTGGTGTTAGCATTAATATTTTTCACAGTTTGGTTTAATGTACCATTAATATTTATACTACAATTAGTATCAAGTGTACTGTTATAATATACAAACAAGTTAGTATTATTTCGAGAATTGTTTACTGGTGCAATATGTGTTATATCAAATGAAGGCACTGCAATTGAAGACAAAGTATATATCTCAAAATTATCATAATAATATGTACCAATAACATTACCGCCTGTATTTAACCAAATTTTTACGGGCGAAGTACCATCACAAGCAGTAAAAAACCCAGCATTATCTTTTCTAATAGTCCCATCAACATATATATCAAAAGTTTTTGAAGTAAAATTTATATCTGTTAATGTAATATTATATTGAGTGTTAATACTCATAGCATAAACATTATTATAACCTGACACATAATAAGTTAAATATCCTAAATAATATAACATATAGATACAATATTGGTCTGTTGAATCCCGAACTAAAGTAAATAATTGAGGATTAGCAGTCGTTGCATTCGCTTCATATTCAAATTCTATAAATGTTTCTTCAGTAAGATTATCTCCTACTACTAAATGTAAATCTTCTTGTTTTACGATTACATAATTTGAACCAGTCCCAGTATCAACAAATCTCATCCTATTAGATAAAATATCAGCATATGAAGTACCACCTTCAACTTCTGTCCAGTCATTACCAATAATAGCATTATTTGCTCTATTGAAATCGTCAGACCATATTATATCTTTTGCGTTGACACTATATGTATTTAATATCATTATTAAAAACAAAAACAAATAAAAAAACAATATCACTTTTGTATATGTTTTCATTGTTCCACACTCACAATTGATGAGATATTATAATAATCTGATTTTTCTGTTATATCTCCATTTTTAACAATTGGATTTTCAATTTTATCTGTCAAAGCAAACGCTTCAAAGGTTTCACCATTCTTACTTGCACTACGAGATTGTGCAACAATACCACCACCATAAAGGTCGTAACAAAGTTCTGTTGCTTCATAACACCATACATCTGCATTCGGATTAACTTCCGCACTGAGCCCGAAGTTAGACTCATAAATAGCAAACATAGAAAAAATGAGGAATAACCATAACCAATGTTTCATTATACAAACTATTTGAATAGTAACTATTTAAAGTTTTTTATTATCCTATATCTGGCGGTGCAGTAGGTTGAATATTATTACCTTGTGGCGGTGCAGTAGGTTTTACACCAAAGTCGTTTCCCGTGATTTGATTTATTTCTTCGATTTTTTTATCAAGTTCGTCTACCTTTTCACTTATTAAAACTAAGTTTTCGCTTGACTTAATTTGTGCATCTGCACTTATATAAGCTATTGCTACTAAAGTAAGGCACACTGCACCTACACCAATCCACGGGACTATTGACTGCATTAAACCTTTATTTTGTTCGTAGCGTTCTGTACCAATTATAATTTCACTTTTAACTAAATCTATATTTTCTCTTGCCATAGGTTTAAACAACATTTCGCCTTGTTCTGTATCATAACCTTTCTTTAATAATGTTGCAGTTGAACCAATAATTAATACCTGGACTTCTTTTTTATCCTTACCCCAATAATCCACAACATCAGACGTTACCGCATTACAACTTATGTTTTGATTTTTTAATCTATATATACTACCACTTTTCTTTTCAACGTATTGTAACGTATCAATCGTGTATGGTTTTAAATCTTGTGTACGGATATTGTAGCCTGTCCATTTCCCACCTTTCAACACTTTACGTTTAGTGATACCACTACTTAACTGGTAACATTTTGCTGTCCATGTTTGCATTTTTGGTCTTAACATATAATATATTATTGCACCTATCCCACCACCTAAACTAATTATTATAAATAAAACCATTACTAAAATCCATGCGTTCATCTTTTTTTATCCTCCAAAAAATCTCCGTATTATACCTTTTTTTTGTGGTTGATTATTAACTATTGGTAAGTTTTGATTACCTTGTCCGCCATGTTCTGCCATGCGATAACTACCACCTATTGCATCCATGTAAACTTTATGACCTGTCGCACCTGTTAACACTAATTCGACTGCATGAATTAAAGTTTCACTTACAGCGTATATATCTCCCATTTCTATAATTTCAAACTCTTTATACCGTGTACCTATATTATAATACACTATCCGTATAACATCTTGCATGATATATTTAAACGTGTTCTCACCAATGTTTGTTAAGATATTATTATCACGTGTATATGTTCTAAGGAAAGTTATACACCACCGTGCACCCTGTATGTTCATGGTGGGGTTAACGCCTTTCTGCCTAACAAACTTTTTTTTATTCTCGTTATAATACATACCTAACCAGTTCATAATCATGTCGGAAAGGTAGGGTTTAAAGTCTGTTAACTTTTTATATAAATCTGTGTGTACGGCTTGGTTTTCTTCGTAATCTTCCCAATCATCAGAAACATATTCATTGTTTTCTTCGTCTTCTGTCCTGTAGTCGTCACTAGAAAATGAAGGGGTAGGTGAACTAAAATCAATAGCCATGTGTTATAGGAAAAGAAAGAACAAGTATAAAAAGGTTTCTAATTCATAATACTTTTACGCCCACCAATATAAAGCCCGTATTTTATCCTACCCTATTATTGGTCGTGCCTCTAGTCCACTAAAGACTTTCATAGGATTTACATACATGGTTGCTTTGCTACGGCTAACCTTTTCATCTGTTAATAATGCGTATAAGTCGGGTAAATATATGCCTTTACTGGTACGCTTGGCACGGTACACCGCATTATTAAACTCTCGTTCATAATATATACTGCTCTGCTTGGGTTTTTTAACTGGTTTTTTGCCTGTTTTTCTATACCGTTGGATTGCAAGACTTGTTAACGCTGTCGTTGTGGCAAGTTTGGTTACTGTACCACTTTTTAATTTCTGTCCTTGTTGTTGTCCTTGTTGTTGTGCCTGTGCAACCTTTTGAGCTACTTTAACTTTTGTTGCACCACGTTGAATACTTACATCTCGTAGTAGTTCGATTGGTGGCTTTGATAATTCTAAAACTTGTGAACTGGCTAAACCTAATGGGGGAAAATACCTTAAACGTGGTGCCCTTATTTTAACTCTACCCCTAACACCAACCTTTGGTGTTGCACCAGACGGTTTAACTCTACCTCCTTTGGGTATTAGTGGCGGACTGCGTTTAGCTAATTTTGATCTTGCTGCTTTAATTTTACTTGCTTCTCTTACTTTCAGTTTTGGTTTTAATAATAATTGTGGTGTCCTTAACAGTTGTGATTGTCCTTTTTTATTCATTACACCAGTTTTTTTATAGAACTTTTCTAATGCTAACCTAAACGCATCTAATCCATCTGATTTTTTTTTAAATTTAAGGTTAAACAATTTTATATATTTGTTTGCTTCATTTCTATTAAATATACCTTTTTCGTATTTTTCCTTTATTAGTCTTAGTATTTGTTTTTTTTCAAATAAAGTAAGCGGTTTACCTTTAAGATGTTTTTTTACACCTTTAAGATGTTTTTCTTTCTTTGGAAACCTCCCCAACTTTTTAGCTTTCAATTCTTTTATAGCTAGTCTTATTACTTCCTTTGATTTCTGGCTTATTCGATTTGATTCCTTAACTTTTAATCTTTTAGCAATTAATTGGTTTTTTGCTATTTTTCTAAACTTTTTCCGTTGTAACTTCTGGCTTCGTTTTCCATACTTTTTTATAAAGCTTGGTTTCATTGATGTAACAACCTTCTTACCTTTTGGTTTAATAATTTTTATACCTTTATTTTTTAATATATTTTTATACATATTATTTATTTCTTTCTTATTGTGTTTAGTAAGTCGTTGTTTAATGATTGCTGTTTTTTCTTTTGCTGATAATTTTCTTTTTAATGTTGTTTCTCGTTTCAATATATCTTTTAATATATTATTTATTTCATTTTTTGATACTGTGTTTTTAGTTTTTTTGAGAGAACGTATCTCCTTCTTTGTAAGTTTCCTACCAAAATTGTTTTCCAGTTCTGCTTGGAGCTTTTTAATCTGGATTTTGTTTGTTTCAACCTTTTTGTAAATGCTGTTTATTTGTTTCTTAGTTTTACTTTGTTCTGCTGTTAACTTCTTAAACTTAGTAGGTAGTGTTGTTTGACCTTTTGGTGGTTTTACTTTTGGTGGTTTTACTTTAACAGGTTTAATAAAATTTCCTTTCCCAAATCCTCCACCCGCACCCGCAAACAATATACCACCCACAGCAAGAGTAGTTAAACCTTCTGTCGTGGTAAACAAATCTTTTACTATGTTTAATGTTTCCTTTGGAGTTTCTTTTGCACTTCTGCCCAACTCGTTAATTGTGTCTTTCGTGTTAGCATATAACCCTACTGCTGTGGCTTCAATTTTTTTAGTAACTAAATCTATATAATCTATCACACCACCAGTTAATAAGAATGGTGCGGACAATATTGTACTTAAACTTTTTTGGACAATCCTACCCGCCTTTGTATCTGCTGTGCCAAAATATATAGACAAGTCTGTATTTTTTTTTAATGCCCGTCTACGTTTGTCTATTTGTTCTTGTTTTTTAGTAGAAGCTTCAATCTTTTTAGTAAGTAATAACTCTTTTGCATTTAACCCACCGTACTTAGTTGCACCACCCTCTTGTGTCGTGCCCAACTTTGTGTGTATGCGTTTCTTTAAATCTTGTTGTGCCTGTGTAATCATAGCGGTACGTTGCGTTGAATATTCTTTGTCCCTTATCTTCTGTATAATCTGTGAGGCTTTCTTTGTGGCTAGTGTACCCTTCCTATCAATAGTGTATAAGTCACCACCTAATTTAGTATAACCCGCCTGTCGTGTAATCTTTGCCTGTATGGAAGGTGTAAGTTTATCCCAATTTTTTATGTTCTTAGCGTAGGTAGGTACTTGTTTTGGTTGTGGTGTAGTAAGTCTGCGTTCTACGTTACGCCGTGTACGAGAACTTAAACTGTCCCAGTTTTTAATATTCTTTGCCCAATCAGGTCGTGTAGAATTAACCTGTGTCTTATACTCTTGCCGTGCTAAATCGTTCCTTGTTTCTTGCCGTGCAAGTGAACTTAAATTAAGTTCCACGTTATGTTGTTGGTTAAACTTTTGTTCAGCTTCTTGTCTTAACTGTTTATTATTACTGGCATATACTCTCCTCTTTGTACCATCTGGCAAAATTACAGTTATACTTTTACCCATATTAAAATATTATACATATACCAATATTTAAATGTTTTTATGATACAAACCTTTAAATATTAATTGTTTTACTTTTTATAATAACATGGATGCCCTTAATGTTAATGACTCAGTTTCTAAATTTGACCTTACCCTCGACTCGTTGCACGTGTTACGTGCTTTATTGAATGAGTGTATCATTTCTTCAAAACGTGCAAAGACTATCACTAATACAACTGAACACATAAATGATTGGATTAGTAACCTTGAACAAGTCTATAAAGAGTTGTACCCGAAACTTAAGAAGAAAGAAATTAATAACTTAATACGGTATCAAAACTTAATTAGTAAACATCAAAATGTATCAGAACTTGTTAAGAAAGATGAAACAAAACTAACAAGAATATATAAAAACAAATATTTATTTTTATATAAAATCTGTAATATGTATGAGTTACGGCTACGGTTTTACTTAAATAAAAAAAATATGTTAATCGCTAATAAAGACGATTCTCGTTGGTCTATGGTATGAAGTTTAGATTTAATAATAAAGAAATATATATTGATGGATTGTTAGCTCAACAACTCGAAACAATAATATATAACATTAAAAAAGATTGGGACTTTTTTATAATTCTTACAGGGGATAGAATGGTGAGGACTGGTAAAAGTGTTCTTGCTATGGTTATTTGTTCATACCTTGCCATGAGATTAAAAACGCCGTTCACAGTTGATAATATCTTTTTAGATTCGAAAGAACTTATACAGACTGCAAAGACTAAACCAAAGTATTCGGTGTTACAATATGATGAAGCACGGGACAGCTTAAACACGTTTGCAGAAAAGAAATTACAAGAAGATTTAATAAACTATTTCGCTGAATGTGGACAGCTTAACCACGTGGTTGTAATTGTCATGCCAGACTTTTTTGAGTTAAAAGAAAATATAGCCATTGCACGATCTGAATGTTTAATTAATGTATATCGAAAGTCTGTTAAAATAATTAAAACTTTAAATGGTGAACCTACACCAGTTGTTAGGTATGACAGAGGACAGTTTGAATTTTTTAACCGTAAAAGAAAATGTAAGCTGTATGATATTGCACGGATTAAAAGACGTAAGAATTATAATTTAGTACCTTGTAATTTTGTGGGTAGCTTTACAAATACTTACCCCGTAGATGAAAACGAGTATAGGGAAAAAAAATTACAGTACCTTGCACGGCATGAAACGAAAAATAAAGATATTGGACAAAACCCGAAACTTATAGCGTTGCGTAACCGTTTAATCCTTAATATGAATAAAGAGGGATTTAAACAACAAGAGTTATGTGACCTGTTACACGCAAACTATGGGTATAAGATAACCACCCGAACATTACGTACAATTTTGAAAGGGTTAGAAGCGGAAAGAAGCGCGGAAGATTGATGTATATACTTATAAATATGTGATAACATGGATTTAAACAAATATTTGGAGTTGATTATTAATATAGTCAATACAATATTAGATATTCTCCAACACATTAATGTTATTATCATGTCGCCCTTTGTCCACTTACCAGATATTGTAAAGACTATTATATTATATACCCTATTCATATTATCATTAGTTGTCTTAGCAATAATATATTATAATAGAAAAAAGATACATACGATTTATGTTTGACTAATATTAAAATAATATGTTGCGTTCCATCCTTTGATCATTTCTAAGGCTTCTGGTGAACCTTGTACCAGATCCCACGTACTTAACGGTAACGTATCTAAAAACCCTTGTATCTCACCAACACATTCATTATTATGTCGGACCTCACTTACAAACATACCACAAAAGAAAGAAGCAAGAACTATGGTTAACCATGCCTTGACTAACCAACCTTCATTTTTTATTGCGTGGTTAAGGTTCTTTTCAGTGTTTACCCAAAACTCATTATACTTTTTTTTAAATTTCTTTAAATCCATTTTCTTTTAATATCTTAGGTAGTTCTTCTTTAACCGCTTGTCTAATAAGGTTAGGCAACTGTTCCATTATTTCTTTTTGCCGTGCCTCATAACGTGCTACGGCTTTCTTGACTTCTTTTACTAAACTCATTTACTTTTTCTAATTTTGACTTGTGGCTTTTTAATGATATTTGAGTCATTCTCTATTAAGTCTAAATCCTCGTCTTCTTCCTCATCATCACGTGGTGGTGTGTTCTTAATAGGTTTTTTCTTTTCTTCTTCCTCTTCGTCATCTTCAAAGTCTGTAAAGTCCTCATCTTCTTCCTCGTCATCATTGAGAACTTCCCAATAATACTCGTCTAACTTTCTAGCAAAAATCGATTTTTGTATATCATTTAATTCTTGCTTATCTAAAAACTTGTCCACCTTATCTATGAGTTTTTGTATTGTGTCTGCCATTTTTTCTAACTCCTCCATATACTCTTTTTATTTTTCCGTTCATGAAAACTATTAAATGCAGTATTAATTTCTTCAAACCGTTGTGCGTTTTTAGATATAATTTGTGTTAAATCTATCCCGCCTTGTTGTTCGCCTTCTCTGATTGATTCTGTCCAAT
>Ga0222637_1000527_pt1 | contig 16468 bp, 24 predicted proteins | sample AntAcemetagen143_FD_181149 | JGI IMG/M metagenome (GOLD analysis project Ga0222637, IMG submission 181149) | Saline water microbial communities from Ace Lake, Antarctica - #143 | ecosystem: Environmental > Aquatic > Non-marine Saline and Alkaline > Saline | place: Antarctica: Ace Lake...
TTTTTGGGTAGTTTTCAAGAAGAAGCATCATGTTATTATTCTGCAGAATACATTATCTAAAGCTAATGGTAGTTTAGCGACTATCAAATATGAGATTTCTAATAATGTATTGCTTTCAGTATTTGGTATAACATTGAAGAAAGACACTCAAGATGAAGCAATTTTCGTTCATCCAGATGGATTTATGACAAGGGTTCTGTGCAAAGGTTATGACCAGATGGGTTCGATACGTGGTGAGAAGTTTATCGCTTGGCGACCTGATGCTGTGTTGGTAGATGACCTTGAAGATGATAAGACTGTAAAGAACCCCGAATTAAGACATGAATGTGAACGTATTTTCAATGATGCTGTTGACCCTGCGATAGATTATCAATCTGGTGGACAGTTAATCTTTATCGGAACGATTATCCATGATGATTGTTTGGTAGCGAAGGTTGTAAGTTCTAACCAATACCTCGAATTTAAAAAATTTCGTTTTCAAGCTCGTAATATTGATGCTTCTGGGAATGATTATGCTTTATGGAGCGAGAAGTATAGCCTTGAAGATTTAGCGAAGATTGAAGCTGATGACCCTATAAAATTTGCGAAAGAATATCAGAACGACCCGATTAGTGGTGCAAGACGCCAGTTCCATGAAAGCGATTTTAGGCAATGGAATATCCAAGATGGAAATGCTGTATTGTATAATGACGATAATAGTGTAATGTCTGTCTACTCTTTATTAGACTGTCGTGCTGCGATTGGTTGTGATTTGGCATGGAGCGAAAAAAAGGAAGCTGATGATAGTGTATTGATGCCAGGGTTACTTACCCCTAATGATGAAGTGCTTTTAGATGATTATGTGAATAAAAAAGGTATGCGACCAGATGAATTTGAAGATATTTTGTTCAGTATGGTAGAAAAATACGAGAGAATGACAGGTTATTTAGTAGAAATTGGGTTTGAAAAGGCTATGTTGGAGAAGGTTACTAAGTGGTTGCTTGGAAAAGCTATGAAAGCACGCAAGAAATATCTTGTTTTGAAGGATATTAAGTGGGATAAGGACAAAATTACTCGTATTGTTACGACATTACAGCCAAGATACGTTAATCATACAATTTTTCATAGGAATAAGTTCGGTGGATACGAATATCAGTTACTTAGAATACCAAGTGGTGTGCATGATGATCTTCCTGATGCAGCACATACAACTGTTAAGTTGCTTAAATATCCCAGGTCAAAAAAGAAAATTGAAGAAGAAGAAACTGAAATTGATTGGGTATTAAAAAGATATAAAAAACAGCAAACAAAGAAGGAATTTGTTTTCGGACAGAAATCTAAAAAGAGTTCATTCCCATTACATACAACAGAAAGTTATAAATAGTGTTGACACAATGTATGTTTGTGCTATATGATAGACATAGGTGTTTAAAAAGATGAACATTTACATAAAAGGATTGTTATGGCAAAAGCAAAAATTTCTCAAGATGTAGTAGATGATATTTTAGATGAAATAGCAATGGCAGAAGCAATTAATGAGCATGAGTTAAAACCTATTTTAGAAGAATCAATTTCAAGATACATGGGTCGCCATACTCCATCAATAGGAGGTGCTTGGGATATTATTCTTAATGAAGTTTATCCAATTATTCAAAACACATTACCTTCCATATTTTTTCGTAATCCAAAAGCATATTTAAAAGCAAAACATAAAACTTTTATTGCTAAAGTATTTGACCCTATTACTGGTAAAAAGAAAGATACTGTTTTAGATAGTCAGAAATCTGCACGTACACAAGAAGCTATTCTTAATTATTCTTTATCTGAAATGAAATATAAAAGAGAAACTCGTAAGGTATTACTTGATGCACTTCTTTTTCCTTTTGGTATTATGTGGCATGGATATAAAGGTGATTTTGGAATGACAGAAGAAGATGCTTTATATATTAAAAATGAAAAAGTTTTTGTTAAACGTGTTAATCCTATGATGTTTCTTTTCGACCCTAGTGTAAATATTATTGATATTGAAGAAGCTAAATGGGTTGGTCGTGCAATGGATATTCCTTTAAATGATATTTTAGAAGATGATAAATTAGATATTGATAAAAAGAAATTAAAAGGATTTGATGGCTATGGTGCGAAAATTGGGAAAGGTAAAAAAGGAAATGGTGATATTGGAAAACCATCATTATTATCGTTTAGTTCTGACAGATTTAAAAAATCCAAATCGAGTAAATTTTTACGAATATATGAAATTTTTCTTAGACCAACAAAAAAAGAAAATCGTGACGGTAAAGATGGTTGGATATTATTGCTTACAAAAGAACAAGAGAAACCTTTGCGTGTTAGTAATAATACAATAAAAGCAGAAGGGTTCCCTCCAAAAATTTTAGAGTTTAATTCTCTTAATGATAATAAATTTGGATTAGATGATGTTAGTACGTATAAATCAATTGTTGACCAGAAAAATTCTATTATAAATTTGCAGTTACGTAATGCACAAGAAAATACAAAAAATTGGGTTGGTATTTCTACTGGTGGAATTGATGAAGAAGATATTGAAAAAATTCGACAAGGTGAAAATTCAATTATTCTTTTTAAAGACACAGATGTTAACCCAAGTACGAGAATGTTTGTTGCATCTCCTGGTTCAGCAGCATCAAGCGAATTATATATAATTGACCAACGTATTCAGAAAAATTTAGAAGATAAATCTATGGTAAGCGATTTAAAACGAGGGTTCCTACAATCTGGTGAAGAAAGTGCTGCATCTGTAAAAATTAGAGCGGCAGCGTCATCTGCAAGACCAGCATATCGTCAAGATATAATGTCAGATTATCTTAAAGAATCTATGCACTATATTAATCAATTAAATAAACAATTTGTCCCCCAAAAAGATGCAGTACGGATTATGGGAACCCTCGACATTCAATGGAGTGAAAATCCTATTAAAGAAGAATTACAGGCAGATACAGATGTTGAAATTGATGCAATTTCAATGTTACCTGAATCTCCAGAGACAGAATTACGTAATCTTAATGAAACAATGGCAATGGCAGTAGAAGCATTTAGCAATCCTGAAATAAGGCAAAAACTTCAACAAGAAGGAAAGACAATAAATTTTACTCCTCTTATTGAAAGAATTTTATTAAGACAAAAAATAAATGATTCTGAAATTTTTAGAAATATTAAACCAGAAGAATCTATGGGATTTGTTAGCGTACAACAATTAAAAGAAGCACAGGCAAATGTTGACGCTGCTTTGACAGGAGCACCTAAATTACCATTTCCTCCATCTGAAAAAGATGACCATGTAGCAAAGCTAGAAGTTTACGGAGCAATTAATAAATTAATTAAAAAGCAAGGACAAATGAGTGAAGTGTTAGAACAACTTATTATGGTTCAATCTCAATTACTTCAAGCTGCACAAGAAAAACAAAGTAGTCCTGGACAGCAAATAAAAACTAAGAAACCAACTATGGAGAAATTTTGAGTTCTAAATTTATAAAAATTGATGAAAATTCTTTTATAAATACTGAATGTATTGAAGCTATTGAAGAAATAGATGGCGAAGTTATACTTTATACATCATCGTCAAAGTTTAAATCTAATCTAAAAATAAATGATGTATTTAATGTTTTAGATTTGAATAACAGAAGTATAGATTTAACAAAACAATTTGTATCATTATGATAAAGACAGAAGAAGAAAGATATTTTGGAAAGACGTATGATGAAATGTTAGATAGTTCTATTCGTGAATTATCTAAAGGAATGGAAGACCATGAATTTCATCATTTTAATGATGCTCTAGGAATGATGATTTATAGTAAAGAGCATTATATAGTTGAAATGAAGAAAAAAAGAATGTTGCCTTATGATGCGTGCCATGAGTTAGCTGATAATTGGGATAAACAAAACGCACATAAACCAATGCAGAGATTAAGTGAAAAAGCAAATTCTATTATAGAATCTTTAAAATGTACTGCTGATAAAAAGGGAAACATTAAACTTGGGGATAGGGCAATAAACGCATTAATTGAAATTGGTGCTATTACAAGAACAAGAGATGTTTCAGATTTTAATATACAAGGTGGATTTTCATAAACATTAAAAACCTAATCCTAATTCGGAGGGAATATAATGAAGATACAGGATATAGTAACAAAACCTGAACAGGTATCAGACCAAGCATCACAAGATGTAAGTAAAGTTGTAAATACTGATGCAAATGTAGATACTAATGTTCAGACAAAGGAAAAAGTTGAGCAAGTTGATGACAACACTCAACAAACTAACTCAGATGATATACTTACAAAGGTAACACGATTTGTAGATACCAAGTCCCCTGCGAAGCAATCAGAAGATGATATAGATGCAGATATTTATAATGATGGTAAATTTCGGGAAAAGATTGATTCTATTGAGGACCCTGAGCTTAAAGCGTATATGACAGCTTTAAGGAAAACAGGAGTTTCAGGAATTGGTAGCCGATTAGAAGAAATATCAACTATGCGGAAAGAATTAACAGAATTAAAAAATGGTATGAATCCAGGTTGGACTCCGCAACGTGTTCAAGAACTCTTAAAGAATCAAGATTTTTTGACCTCTGCGGAATCTATTTTAGGTAATACAAATGAACAGCAAATTATTGGCGATGATGAGTATGTACCAGATAGTGTTAAACAGACTTTAACTGCATTGCAACAAGAAAATGCACAGTTTAAGCAACAGTTTAATACTTTAAGTCAAAATCAGACACAAGAGAATTTTCAACGTGAACATAAACAACTGTCTGAAAAATATGGTAATTATAATTCTGAAAAAATTGATAATGTTCGTGCAGGACTTATTTCTGGCAAAATAAAAGCTACGAGTGAGGACTTGTATAAAATAGTTAATTATGAAGAAAATATCAATAATGCTTATAAAATGGGATTGCAAGATAGAAATGGTGGTGCCGAAGAAAAGCAACAAATATCTTCTTTCCCTAATAATACTGTTCAGCAACCTAATACAGAAATTCAAGCTGAAAAAGGTGAAACAAATAAACAATTTTTAAACCGAATTATTCAAAATAATTTGGATAAATTAAAGAGATAAATAAGGAGATATAAATGGCTACTCCAGTAAGTCCATATGCTATTCCATCAACCATTGATAGTGCTATTTTAAATACAACAGTAGCAGAATATCGTGGAAGATTAGTGGATAACGCATATAATAGTAATGTTATTCTTAGATTGTTAGGAAATTCAGATTCAAAAGAAGTTATTGATGGTGGTGCTTCTATTGTTGAATCTTTGATTGAGTCAGAACAGGATGAAGGTGGGTTCTATCTTGGTGCTGATGTTTTAAATAACACTCAACCAAATACTCAAACAATGGTTGAATATAAATGGCAGAATGTTTATGAACCAATCGTTATTTCTCGTGATGAAGAACGCTCAAATAGTGGTGATGCTCATAAAATTCTTAAACTTGTTAGTACGAAAATGTTATTGTCTGAAAAGGCAATTTTTAAACGTATGGAAAGTGCTTTATCTAAACCAGTTGCAGGTGCAAATAATCTTGAAGATTTAGAGACTATTTGTGATACTGGAACTTTAGGTTCTATTAATGGAGCAACAGATACGTTTTGGCAGGCTACAGAAACAGCTTCTGGTGCTTTTGCTACACAGGGTTTGAGCGATATGGGTACAGGTTTTTATGCTGTATCTGGTTCTGCTACAGACGAAAATCCTGATACAATTATTACGACTAAAACTATCTTTAAGAAATATGAAGATACTAGATTGCCTTTAGAAAGAATTTCTAATGGTGATTTAACTGCAAATGCAGGTTTTCGTAATTTGACGTTTAAAGGTGTTCCTATTGTTTATGGGAATGAAATTCAAAGTGGATTAATGTTTATGGTTAATACTAACTTCCTTAAATTATATGTTGATAGTATGACTGATTTTATTACAACGGATTTTATTACTCCGTCTAATCAGACAGTACGAGTTGCATATATTCTTTGGAGAGGTGCTTTTGGTACTAACAATCGTAGACGTCAATTAAAACTTACAGGAATATCATAAATTCTGATATGAAAGGAGATATGATATGGCAGCAATAGTACCAGATAGCATCATTCAAGAAAGTTTAGGTTCGTTAAAGTTACTTATTTGTAAATTTGAAACAACGCTTATTGATACCGATGATACATGGGCTTCGGGTCTTGGTTCTAGGATTGTTTCAATATGGTCAAGTTGTAGCACAGATGAAGTTGGTGCGGTTGTAAACGTAGCTAATTCTTCTGGTGCATTAACTTTTCATACAAATGCTGGTAATGATAACGGAGCTACAATATACATTCTTGTTAGAGGATAATTAACAATAATAATTCCGATGTCCTTGTGGATTGGGACTAGGAAAGGAGATTAAAATGGCTTTAGCAGATAGGCACAGTAATGCAGTACAGGGTATTCCACAGGTAGGTGCAGATTTCAATATCTTTGATATGCACGCTACACAAAGATACGCTGTAGGCACAAGGATTCAGAGACTAGATGGAAATAGTTATGTTTATGCACAATTTATTGAAGATTGTGTACCTGGTGTTTTGGTTGGACCTGATGTTAGTGAAGGTGGAGAAGTTGCTGGTGTAGATAACGCAGTTATCGCTCCTGCATCTTGTGTCACAGTAACTGACGGTACAATCGGAAGTAAGTTTTTAGAAATGACAAATGCTGGTATCGTTGCTGACGAACACGCTGGTGGTTATTTCACAGTTGTAGCTGGAACAGGTGTTGGGTATTCTTACCGTATTAAAGGTAATACTGCCACAGGTAATCCTGCAACAGGAAAAGTTCGTATTGAACTTTATGATAAACTTCAGGTAGCTTTAGACGCTACTTCTGACGTTCATATCTTAGGTTCAAAGTTTGCCCAGCTTATTAAAGCAAGTGGAGCTGCCGGAGAAAATAACCTCGCAGTTGGGGTTACCGTTTCTAGCATTGACTTTTCAGTAGCACCTTATGGCTGGATTTTAGTCAAAGGTCTTGCGGGTGCTTATGTTGATGGTACGATTCTAGCTGGTGAAGCTGTAACTCTTACTGACAATACAGGTGCTAGTATAGGTTGGGTTCAAACAGCTTCAGGTGGTTCTACAGCGGTATCAGACCTTGTTGCTGAAAGAGTTATTGGTCAATGTGTTATTCCAGACGCAAGTGCTGGTTTAGCGACATTCCAGTTTAACTTTGAATAATAATGGTTGGGGGAGGGGTAAAACCCTCCCTCATTCTTTTGGGAGAAAGATGAAAAAATTGTTAGTGATTTGTCCGAGTAGAGGTAGACCAGAAAGAATAAAAGAAACTTTAGATAGCATTGAATCTACGTGTGATTTTAACCATACAGATTTTATGGTGCTATTAGATGATGATGATTATTACTTGGAAGATTATACAAGCACATTACCTTCTTGGGTAAAAGTTAAAATTTATAGTCGTGAAATGGATTGTACACTTACAACAGAGATTATAAATCGTGCATTTAAAGAGTTTAATGATTACGAGTTTTATAGTGTAACGAATGACGATATTGTTTATAAGAATAAAGGTTGGGATATTGCTCTTTGTCAAAAGTTAAAGATTTCTTGTGGTCAAGACGATACAATGGTTGAAAAATATGGTACAAGTTATATTGGTAATGTTAATCCTGGAGAATTTCCTATTACAAGCGTTATTGATGGAGATATTGTTAGAAAAATAGGATGGCTTCAATATCCTAAACTTCGACATTCTTGTGGAGATAATATTTGGTTTTGGATTGGTAAGAGAAGTGATTGTCTTTATTTTGATGGAAAATATCATACCGACCATAATTCTGCTTATTTTGGTCGTGGCGAAGCAGATGAAACATTTAATAATTGTAATGCTTATAATAATAAACAAGATTATTATGCTTATAAGAATTGGCTTAAATATGGATGTGGTAGAGAAGTTTGTAAAGTTGATGAATTAATTAAAAATGCTAATTTAACCAAAGCAAAAGGAGATAGTTAATGGCAAAATTTGTATCAATAGGTGGCGAGTGGTCGCCACGACAAGAATCATTTTCAATGACCAATACTTTTGGGAAAACATTGATAAGTGATTTGATTGTAGGTCCAGATGGTTCACATGAAGTAAAAGAAGGGGATTTGTTTATTTATACTGGTCCAGATAGAGAAGCAGTAAAAATGTTAAAAGCAGAAAATCTTGATTTCTTTGGTCGTAATTTTAAAACTGATCCTGAGTTTTTACAAGCGACAAGAAATATGGGATTTAATACACCAGCAGATTATTTAAAGCAAATAGGTTTTGATGAAGAAGAAGAAACAAAAAAACAAAAGAAAAATGCTAAGAAAATTGTAAAAGGTGGAATTAAAAAAGTTTCAGAAGAAGTTGCTTATCTTGCTGGTGGAAAAGATTCAACTGGTAATAAAGATAATAATTTCGTAGGTGGTTTTGGACCAGAAAAATTAAGAAATGCTAAAGAAGTTAAAAATGTGAAATCTATTTAAAAGGAGTTATAAATGGGTTATTCAGGTGCGGTAAGCAAAACAGCAGATTCGGCAATAGGAACTTCTGGCAAACCTATTCGCCTTTTTGCAGTAAATATGTTGAGTGGTGGTACGGCAGGTCAACTTGTTCTTCGTAATGGAACAACAGCTAGTGCTGCAATATGGGTTCGTGAAGTTGGAACAGTATCTACAGGAAAAACAGTAACTTATGGAACATATGGTATTTTATTTCCTGCTGGTTGTTTCTATGATGACGATTCTAATTTTACTGGAGTAACTTTTCAGTTTATTGAGGAAAATTAATGGCTTATGGTCCTGTATCAATAACTGATTCAGCCACGCTGATTGTTGGTCCTAACGAACAAAGAAAAGGTATCGTTTTTGCTAACAATTCAGCGAAACTGATTTTTATTGGTCCAGATGATACGGTAACAATTGTTAATGGAGTACCGTTATATGAATATCAATCTTTTACGAAAGACAAAATTCCGGAGGGTTGGTTAGGTCCCATTTACGCAATAGTCGAAACTGGAACCGCTGATGTAAGGTATTGGGAGTCTTAAAAAATGAAAGCTACCTTCATTGGGTTAATAATATTATGCTTTGCGATTCCTTCTTACTCACAAAGCACACGAATTGGATCAGCACTTCCTCTTGTTCAAGAAGAAGACGGTGATCCAGCAGGTAGATTCCGTATACTTAAATTCCCCAACAATACTCTTCTTGATAATAATGACGGTAGTTTTTCTTTTATATATCCTTCATCTGGTGTGTTTGGATATTGGAGTCGTACAGGAACTGTTTTGTCTCCTGCTACTTCTGGTGATGATATTTCAATAGAAGGAATATCATTTCTTGGAGAAATAGACTTAGGAACAAACACTATTAACGACGGAGTATTGACGGGTGATTGGGATTTTAGCACAGGAGATTTAGAGACAGAAGGATCAATAGTTACTACTCAGGGTAATGTTGGGATAGGTACAGACTTACCAACATCAAGACTTCATGTGTTAGAAGTAAGCGACGCTCATGCCCAAATAGAAATGGAAAGCACAAGTGCAACCAAATCTTCACAATTTCTATTCACAAATGATGGTGGGCAATCTGGTGGAACTGCAAATATCGGTGTAGGTGGGACAGCATCAGGGAACATAATTCAGGGAAGCTTATTTCTATATGGTAGATGGTCTGATGGAATTGTGATTGTTCCTGGACCGACAACAGGAAAGACTTGCAAATTCTACCCTCATTTATCGGCTGATGAAAGCGCAAGAATGGATACTGATGGAAGCTGGTCATTTTTCAATGGTGTAGACATAACAGGAGATTTAACAGCCGATACATTCAATGGTGGAACTCTTTCAGGAAATAATTCAGGCGACCAAGACTTAAGCGGTTATCTAGTTAATAATGATACAGAAGTTTGGAACTCTGATACTGGCAACGGTGATACCTTTACATTTAATTGGGGTGGCGGTGAAGGTCCTGCAAGTATTGTGTTAAGCACAGTATTCGGTGGTCCAGAAGATGGATATTTTGCGCCTGTACTTACTCCTATAAGTGGATTGTTTACACCAGATGCTCTTATAATTGACGGTAATGTAATGATTACAGATGGTCATGGATTGCAGTATGTTGATGCATCTTACAATAAAGCATGGGGTTTTGATTATGTTGCTCCTAGTATGTATATTACTCACTCTGGCGCTGGTACGTTATTCATCAATGGTCCGAGTATGGCTATGTTGGATAATAGATTATTATATCAAGGAAGTGCATTAGACGTTAGTTCTACTTTTGACGGAGAAGATTTAGTAATACATAATGAAGGTATAACTGCTGGCGTTGAAGTACACTGGACAGACTTTGATAAATATGTATTTGATAATGATATTGATACAACAGGTGATATTTCTGTTCCGCAAAGCAATAAAATATGTTTTGATGGCGCGAGTTGTACGGATTATATTGTTTCAGATGGAACAAGTTTACAATTTTATGTTAATAGTGTTTTAGTGTGGGAGATGAACTAATGAGTAAAGCATATACCGACTTAAATATGAATAGTAAAAATATTAATAATGTTGGACATATAATTCCAGCGTCGGATAACACAGTTGATTTAGGTACTTCTACTGTTGAGTTTAGAGATTTATTCTTAGACGGAACAGCACATATTGATACGTTAGATGTTGATCGTAATGCAGACGTACACGGAACACTTGACGTTGATAACTGGTCTACCTTTGAAGATGATATGGAAATAAATGGAGACTTAGAGGTATCAGGTTGTATTACAGGTACGATTGACCCTGACAGTATTCAATATGACTATTACTCACGACAGAACATTATTGATGATTGTAAATTAAACATTCCAGTTGGAAAGAAATGTGTTGTTACTTTCGTCAATGAAGATACAGAGTTGCTTGAAGTTTACTATCCACACAAGGGCGAGTTTAAAGATATTGCTGGTGTATTACTTGAGAAGTTAGATAAGGTTCAAGTCAATCCATTAGTTAAGACTAGGTATTATATCAATCCTACGACTGGTGAATGGATGACAAGGACAAGCGGTGTTAAGCCTAGATATAAGAAGAACCCTAATGTTATTGCTGATAGTAAATTAGGTGTATTTCAAGATAAGGCAACAAGACTTAGTATATTGAGCAAAGAGGAGGCATTAATTTATTATGACGACAGACTGTAAAGATTGGGATAAATGCCCGATGCGAAAACAACTTGAGGATATGATGAAGCGGTTTCGTGATAGGCAGAAGCAAGTAATCATTAGAGAAGATAATTGTATTAAAAGGGAAAAGAGGAGCTAAAATGGAAAAGTTATACGAGGAGTACGGAAAGTTAATGGTTAATTTAGAATTATTAAATAACCGTATTGCACAAGTAAAACAAGCTATACAACAGGAAATGAATAAACCAGTGGTTAAAAAAGAAGTTAAAGAAAAACCAAAGGATAAATAATGTATAAATATCTACAGCAACTTATATTAATTCCTATAATTCTATGTATGTTTTCATACAATGTATTTGCTGCGGATACTAAAACTAGTGATTTAGCAGAACTAGCTGTTACACCTGCTGATACAGATGAAATGTATATTAATGATGGTGGGACTTCTAAGAAAATACAGTATAGTAATGTGATGAGTGGAGAAGCTACAACGGCAGCGTCTTTAGCGGCTGACCCTACAGATTGTGCTGCTAATCAATTTGCAGATGTTATTGCAGCAAATGGAAATTTAACTTGTTCGGCTATTGTTGATGCTGATGTACCGAATGACATCACAATAACTTTAGCCGCAACTGCTACGGCATCTGCTGATAACTTTACAAGTGCGGCTGGCGATGATTTTACAGTTAAAGATACAGATGCAGATATATATAATACTGGTTCAGATTTAAGTGGTACATTTACAGATGATATTGCTGGTACTACAAGAACAACGTGGGATATAGGGGCATTTGAATATGTTGCAGCAGCATCAGCACGTAGAATAATGATAATTCAATGAACAAAGAAACTAATGGCAGATAATTCAGCTTAAGAACAACAACAAAGGATATACAGCGTGGAAAATTCAGTAAGCGAAAAAACGTGTCAAGAACGAAATCAAAGATTAGAGAATAAATTTGATGAAATGAAAAACGAGATAAAAGATGCAAGTAACAAGTTTTTGCTTATATGGGTTGGAAACGGCAAAGTAGGAGTTAAACATAAAATAGATACAATGTGGGTTTCATATTTAAACAAAAAGAAAACAAGTCAAGGAATAATGGATTGGGCGTTTAGATTAGTTGTTATCACATTGTTGGGGATTATTTTAAAAAATGGTAGTATGTAATAATCGAAGGATTAATTATGAAAAAAGTATGGGAAGAACTTGGAGATTTAAGACACAAAATCATTAATTCAAATACTGTAATAAGTGGATTAATTCCTGTGATTAAAATAGAAAAAGAAAAAATAGCGTCTTATGGGCGAAAGATAAATGTTTTAATTGAAAAAGTTGAGTTAATTGAACAAAAAGGAGAAACAAAATGAATATCGTAATTAAAATATGGAAGTTACTTCCAGGATTTGTAGGATTATTGCAACAAGTATTACCGCCATTAAAAGAAGTTGTAATTATCGTGATTAGGTTAGTCGATATTGTAACTCTTAAAGAAGGTCTTGCTGATGAAGTAATTGCTAAGGTAAATAGCGTATACGACAAAATATATGGCGCGGTTGAAAAAGTTAAGAATTTTTTGTTGGGCGAATAATGAAAAAAGCATGGATTATACTAATTGCATTATGGAAAATAATAGTATGGTTCTTTAATAAAAGTGCTGTAAGAAATGCTCAACGAAAGATATTACAAAAAGAGGTTGCTGATGCAATTAAAAATGATGATACTCGTTCTTTGCACCGTATTATGTCTAGGTTGTAGTACGACAGTTAAGGTTATTAATTTTGATGAAAGTGAATTTTATGAGACAGAAAAAGATGGAGTTAAATTTCATTGTATGAGTGATTATTATATTCAACAAATTTTAAATGCTAAGATAAAAAAGGTGAATCCATAATGGAAATCATACCACTTTTAGTTTTATCAATTATTTCTGGAATTTTTTATAGAATTGGAGGGTCAGATTTAAAAATCCCGTTTAAGACCAAATACAGGGACTTAGGCGTGCCTTTGATTGGGTTGGTGTGTTTGTATGTCTTAGTGCCTTTTAACGCCACGTGGGCTTACTGGGGAACATTTTTGGGGTTCTTTATCTTGTCATTCGGGAGTATGACGACTTATTGGGACCATTGGGGGACAGATGACGTAGAATGGTACGAATGGACACTTACAGGATTTTGTTATGGAATTTCGGCACTTCCAGTTACTATTTATACAGGAAGATGGGTTGGATATTATGTTCGTACTATTATTTTAATGTTGGCAATACCATATTCAAATAAATTAAAATATGAATGGCTCGTTGAACCGTTTAGAGGATTTATGTTTGTTATAACAATACCATTATTAATATTGTGAGGTAACTATGTTTACATTTGAAGATTTACAAGACGAAGTCAAGCGTCGTTCTACTAGGAATGAATCTGGTACAACTTTTGATACTGCAGTAAAAAATGTTATTAATACTTCTTTATTTAGATTAAGTAATGAAGCATTATGGAAAACATTAAGAAGGTCAACTTCTTTTACTACAACAGCTTCAACAGAAGAATTTGTTCTTGCTCCTCAAATATCAGATAGATTTTTTATGTGGCATGAGAAAAATGGTTATCCTTTCGTAATGACATATATTCCAGAACAGAAGTTTCTTGGTTTAGGACTTACGAGAACAGATTCTGGTACTCCAAATAGTTATCGTATGTGGACTAATGATATGGTTAAAACACAGCCAACAGCAGCAAGTGTTATTTCAATATCTTCTTCGGCTGCTGCTGATACAAGCATAGAATGTACTGTTTTTGGTATTGTTAGTGGTTATCCAGATTATGAAGTTATTACGACTGATGCCGCAGATGGGACTACAGCTTCTGCTGGTTCTAAATCTTTTACAAGCGTTGATAGATTTGTTAAATCAGCGACATCTACTGGAAGAATTACAGCGACTTCAAATGCTGCTGCCGTTACAGTTGCAGTAATTCCAGTTGGCGATATTACTGCTGGAATTATATATAAGAAAGTAAAAATTTATCCAGTTGCATCTGCCGCTTTTACAATGAATGTTTATTATTATAAAGAACCATATCGTTTGGTTAATAATGGCGACGTGCATGAATTAGGGCAGAATTTTGATGAAGCGTTGATACTTCTTGCTACTGCTAAACTTAATTATCAACAGAACAAAGACGAAGGTGATAAATTCTTTGGTCTTTATAAAGATGAAATTAAAGTTTTAAAGAAAACTAATATTGATAAAATTGATTGGTTCCCAAATTTACAAAGGGCAAATCAATCTCGTAATTCAATTATATCTTATGCAAACTTTGGTGCGAATTTCGGTCCTTCTAGTTCAGCTGGAATTTATTAAGGAGAAATATGAAATATTCAACTGATTCTGTGCCAGTTAATTATCGGAAACTTAATGGTGGTTTGAACACAACATCTGGTCCATTAGGTCTTGAAGATAATGAATCTCCTGACTTACAGAATATAGACTTTGATAAGTTTGGTTCGTTCAAACAACGTAATGGATATACTGCTCTAAATACTTCTGCAATAACAGCAGATAAACAGATAGACGGACTGTTTTGGTTTGAAACTCCAGCTTTACGGAAACCAATATCAGTATGTGATGGTAAAGTATATAGAATGGATAATCTTGATGGTACATGGGATGATATTACTGGTGGAGTAAGTATTACAGCTGGAAAGCATTTTGATTTTGAGAATTTTATAAGTTATGCTTTAATGACTAATGATTGGGATTTACCTATTAAATGGTCTGGTGCTGGTGATGTAGAAGCTATGACCGTTCCTACTGGACTTACAAGAGCAAAATTTGTTACTAAATTTCAGAATTATGCGTTCTATGCTAATGTAGTCGTTAGTGGAGTTGATAGACCATCAAGATTTTACTTTTCTAAACTTCGTGATATAGATGATTGGACTGCTACAGATTTTTATGAAGTATCTATGAATGATGGCGAAGAAATTACAGGATTTAAAGTTCTTGGTGATGTATTAGTAGTATATAAAACTCATTCGATATACATTGTTACTTTTACAGGCAATGCAGATATACCTTTTGTTATAAATAAAACAAATTCTAATGTAGGGTGTATTGCTCCTTATAGTATTCAAGAAGTTAGTAATGCTCATGTATTTTTAGCTTATGATGGAGTGTATTTATTTGATGGAAATAATAGTTATAAACTTAGCGATAGAATAAATACTACAATAGCGACTATAACAAATACAGCATTACCTAATGCTGTTTCTATGTATCAAAAAACTAAAAATAGATATTGGCTTGCCGTATCAACATCTACAAATAATAATATAGTATTGACATGGGATTCATTTAATAATGCTTGGAGTAAATATACTGGTATGGCTCCTAGTGCTATGGCGACTTTTATGGTTGATGGCGTCGAGGAACGACCTTATTGGGGAGATTATTCTGGTTTTGTTTATAGAAGCGATACAAACAACGACGATTATCCTCTTAATGTAGAAACTGCTATTGATGCATATTACTGGACTAATTGGAAAAATTTTGATGACTTAACTGATTCTAAAGGAATACCTCATTTATGGTTGTATCATAAAGATTCAGCAAGTACGCTTACATTTGGTTATGCTTATGACTTTAGAACAACGGCAGACTATACTAATACATTCAGCATGAACGCAACAGGCACGCCAGATTCAGTAATTAAACGACAAGATTTAACTGGTCGTGGTCGTACAGTAAGATTTTATTTTGGGAATAATACAGTTGATGAAAATTTTCAAATTGATGGAATTGGTATTAAAACATTATTGGAGACTAACGTATAATGTATCAAGCAGCAAAACAATCTAATTTTACTCGTATTGAATCAGTTGAAGATTTATTTAGTCGGAATATTAATGACTATTTTTCTGCTGTTGATAGAGATTTACAAAATCTATTTACATTTTCAAATATTGCATATACTTTTGGTTCTGGCTCTGATAATGAAGTTCTTCAATATAATGCTGATACTGGTTCAATAACTTATGTACCATCATTAGGTGGCTGGAATATTGGCGGTGATTTACTTTGGTCTGGTGCTTCTGCTACTTACATAGGACTTAAACCTGGTGATGGTATTTGGCTTGGTGATGAAGCATTTCTTACAGCTCCTTTTTCTGTTGATGCTGCAGGTGTTCTTACTGCTCATAGTGGTACTGTAGCTGGCTGGAACCTTACAGAATCTAAACTATGGAAA
>Ga0222637_1000531_pt1 | contig 16399 bp, 14 predicted proteins | sample AntAcemetagen143_FD_181149 | JGI IMG/M metagenome (GOLD analysis project Ga0222637, IMG submission 181149) | Saline water microbial communities from Ace Lake, Antarctica - #143 | ecosystem: Environmental > Aquatic > Non-marine Saline and Alkaline > Saline | place: Antarctica: Ace Lake...
AGATCTTAATGTAGGAAATGAAGAGTGGCCTGTAACACATTGGATGCCATTACCCAACACACCTATTGATTTAGAACGCAAAGGAGCTTAAAGAATGCCTGATATAACAGCTGTTATTCTGTGTGGTGGATTAGGCACTCGATTGCGTTCTGTTGTTTCTGATCGTCCTAAGTGTTTAGCTGAAGTGAATGGCAAATCCTTTATCTACTATATTTTAGATCAGTTAGCTGAAGCTAGAATTGAGTATGTTGTTCTTGCTGTTGATTATATGTGGGAGATGATAGAGGATGTTATTGGTGATGAATATAGAGATATGGTTATAGCTTATTCTATTGATGATATTGAAGGTGGTGGTACAGGTGTTGCTCTAAGATCTGCCTTGCCATATATTAGTGATTCTACTGTTTTAGTAATGAATGGAGACACCTATGTTAATATAAACCTATCTGATTTTATTTACAATTATTATAGTGGTGATGGAAACACATCTTTCATTTTAAATTTGTATGATGGTATTGTCAGTATGGGTATTTATCTAACGTATAGAGAGTTCGTTCAGGGACATATCCCACAAGGACTGCCTTATAGTTTAGAAAAGTCCTTTCTAAGGGACACATATGAGTATGGTGTTGTTCCTTACGTAATAAACAAACCATTTATTGATATTGGTACACCAGAGTCGTATGTTATCGCCGGTACATTTATGTATGGGGTTGGAAAATGAAACGGCGTGACTTTTTAAAATTCCTTGGATTGTTGGTAATAACTCCAAAGATAGTAATTGATATACTTGAGAAACGCAAATCTTATTACATTAAACCAGATAACTTTTCTTCTTCTAAACGATGGGTGAAGATCACTGGAACAATAAACTATAATGGTTTGTATATGGTATAGGAAAATGAAAGCAGAATTTCAATGCCTATCTTGTAAACATCAATGGGAAGATAAGCCTGGTCCAATTGAATGTCCTAAATGTAACCATATATATGTCAAATGGTTAAACTACAAAAAGATGGAAAAAGAATTAAAGTGGGAGCAGTAAAATGATTATATCAAAAACACCGTATCGTATTTCTTTCTTTGGAGGAGGCACAGACTACCCCATCTGGTATGAAGGATATGGCGGGGAGGTTCTCTCTGCCACGATTGATAAATATTGTTATATCACTTGTCGTGATTTATCTCCATTCTACAAAGGCAAATTCCGTGTTATATATTCCAGAGTAGAAGACTGCGCCACCATTGAAGATATCAAGCATCCTGTGGTCAATGCAGTGTTGAAATATATGAATATTAATGATAGGATAGAAATTCAGCATACTGGGGATCTTCCTGCAAGAAGTGGGCTTGGTTCAAGTTCTGCGTTTACTGTTGGATTGTTGTGTGCTTTAAGCGATCCTACATGGCCTGATTATAGACTTGCTTCTGAAGCAACACACATTGAACAAGATATCCTTAGAGAAGTTGTTGGTTCGCAAGATCAAGTTGCTGCTGCTTATGGAGGACTCAATCATATTGTATTTGATGATGTTGGGTTTATAGTTTCTCCCTTGAGTATTAAGCAAGATCGATTAGATGAATTGAATAGTCATTTAATGTTAGTACATACAGGGGTCACTCGTATTGCTGCTGATGTTGCTTCTAGTTATGTGCAGTCATTTATAGGCAAAAAACAAATGATGGGTAAGTTGTCTGATTTTGTTAAGCAAGGGGTTGTTATTCTTCAAGGAACACAAGATATTAAAGAATTTGGTAAACTACTCAGAACTGCATGGATACATAAAAGAGAATGGAGTAGTAAAGTAACAAATTCTAAAATTGATGATATTTACGATGTGGCATTAAAAGCTGGTGCTATTGGTGGTAAACTACTTGGTGCTGGTGGTGGGGGCTTTATGCTTCTCTTTGCCCCTCCAGAAAAACAGGCGAATATACAAGAAAAACTTAGTAGTTTAATTCATGCCCCGTTTAACTTTTCATTTGAAGGGAGTAAGATTATTTATCAAGATGAACAAAATTGAGCTAATACAAGAAAAGACTGATTGGGTTAAGAAAGAGCTTTTGAAAATACATAAAACAGCTCCTGGGATTCGTTTGGCTTCTTCTTTATCCTGTATTGAAATTCTTACTACTCTTTATTATGGGGATCTTATTAATTTTGATCCAAAGAATCTTTTTTGGGAAAACAGAGATAGGTTCATTGTTAGCAAAGCACATGGTTCCATTGCACTTTACCCTATTTTTGCAGATCTTGGTTATTTTTCTATGGAGCAGTTATCTTTGGTTGGAAAGCCAGGTGGTATTTTAGCAGATATACCAGACTGCTCAATTCCTGGGTATGAAACTTTGAATGGTGCATTAGGGCACGGGCTTGGTGTAGCTTGTGGTATCGCCCTCGCACTTAAAAGGAAAAATAATAAAAATAGGGTATTTGTTTTGATGGGTGATGGAGAGCTTTTTGAAGGTGCTGTGTGGGAAGCTATCATGTTTGCTGGTCATCATAAGCTCGACAACCTAATTTTGATTATTGATAACAATAAAATATCAATGTTGGATTACTGCAAGAACATTATTGATCTTGGCCCATTAGATGAAAAATTTACAAACTTTGGTTGGTATACAGTAACTAGAAATGGACATAGTATTAGAGGACTACATGCTGCTTTGTCTCACATCAGAAAATATACTTTTGGCAAACCATGTGTACTTATTGCAGATACTATTAAAGGTAAAAGCGTTCCTTGTTTGGAGAAAGATCCTCTTTGCCATATTAAATCATTATCAGTTGAAGAAATTGATCAACTTTTGTTGGGGATGGGGTAATTATGAAAACAATGAGAGATGCTTTTATTGAGAAGTTATATGAAAAGATGTCTGTAGATGATTCTATCTTTTTTGTAACAGCTGATTTTGGGGCACCTGCATTGGATAAGATAAGAGCAGATTTTCCAGATAGGTTTATTAATGTTGGGATTGCAGAACAGAATTTAATTAATGTATCAGTGGGGCTTGCCCTGGAAGGCTCCAAAGTCTATACGTACTGTATTGCTCTCTTTTTAACTTTGCGTGCTTACGAACAGATCCGAACAAGCATCTCAATGTATACACAGATACGAAATCTCAATATCAATCTTATTGGTGTCGGAATAGGACTCAGCTACGACGTAGTGGGTCCAACACACCATTGCCTCGAAGATAGCTGTATTATGAATGTACTGCCTGGTTTCACTATTTTCACACCGAGTGATTCGGTTATGGCAGGTGAATTTGTTGCTTATACTTTGGCACACCCAGGTCCTAAATATATCAGGTTCGATGGGAAGCCACAACCTGATTTGTATATACCCGAAAATATTATTCCTTTTGGTGATGGTTTTTGTGAAGTACGAAAAGGAAAAGATGTGTGTATTATCTCAACTGGCTATATGACTCATTTAGCATTGGAAATAGCAGAGCGTTTAGTACAAGATGGCATTAGTGCTGGTGTAGTAGATCACTTTTTTCTAAAACCATTTAATGAAAAAAAACTTCTTGGAATTTTGAGTCGATATAAACATATTGTTACTATGGAAGAGGCATTTATTAATAAAGGAAGTCTTGATTCTGTTATTGAACATTTATGTTTCTCAAATAGACTTTTTATTGGGATGACTAAATTTGGGTTTGACGATAAATACGTGTTTGAAGTCGGTGATAGAAAACATCTACATAGAGTAAATAATTTGGACCAAGAAAGTATAGTTAACAAAATAAAACTTGATTTTGGGGAGAATTGATGGATATACTAATTGTAAAGCCTGGGTTACAAAAAGGTGTTTTTGGTGGTCTGGATGATTTTGCATTAACTGCGATTGAGCCGCCACTATGGGGGGCTATCCTTGCAGGGTATTTGCGTAAGCTTGGTTATGGTGTTGGAATAGTTGATCTTGAAATTGATCCATTACCCGATAAAATCGATACAAAACTTGTTATGATTTCTGTTTCTGGGCACAATCCATCAGCATCTACAATCTATATGGATGAAACTATTAGACTTGCAGCTGTAATTAAACAACAAAACCCAGAGGTGAGGATAATATTACACGGTCTGCATCCTTCTGCACTTCCTGCTCGTACTGTAATAGAGCCAAATATTGATTTTGTGTGCCAGGGAGAAGGGTTTGAAACTCTACCTGCTCTTATTGATATGTTACGAGAGGAAGGAGAGATAAAAAGTCTTCCTGGTTTATGGTATAACCCAAAAGGTGTGTTTCGTATAGTAGGGCCAAATCCACCGCCTCTATTGGACTTGTCCTTACTACCAATGCCTGCGTGGGATCTTCTTCCTATGACTAAATATCGTGATCATAATTGGCATTGTTTTGATGATATTAAAAATAGATCTCCTTATGTTGCAATTTATACCTCTCTTGGCTGCTCTTATAACTGCCTACGTGGGGACACTCTTATAAACACGATAGAAGGAATGATTCCTATTAAGGATATGGTAGGACGCAAAACTATTAAAGTTTTATCTCGTGATCCGAAGACAAATAATCCAGAATTCGTAGACGCAATTAATATTAGAAAAACACGTGCTAATGCTGAATTAGTTAGGGTTTCCTTTGATGATGGCACACATATAGACTGTACCCCAGATCATAAATTTAAAATTTTTAAGGGTGGGAATGGGCATACTAAGACTGTTGAATATGATGTGGAGGCTAAGGATTTGAAACCAAAACAGAGAGTTCGGGCAGTAAAATACAGAACCAATAAATATGGATATGTCGATTTGGAGTGGGGAAGAAGGAAAGCGGCTAAATTACATAGAGTAATCATGGAGGGTATTACGGGAATAGTTTTAACGAGAAAGGATGTCGTCCATCATCTTGATAAAGATAAACAAAATAATCATCCAAGTAATTTGAGTCTATGCAATATCCATAACCATGTCCCTTTATTCCATCCTGAAATATCAGAGAGGATGAAGAAGTCTAACCCATCATTTGGTCTCCCACATGAGCATTTTGTTGAGCTTGGTAAAATGCAGAAGGGGAAGGTTCGGAGCTTTGAAGCTAGGGTTAAGTATAGGTTATCTAAACTTGGTGAAAAAAATCCAAATTATAAAGATGGGACTAGCACATTAGAAAACACTGGGCTGGAAAGTAGGTTGTGTGTGAACCATAAGATTGTGCGGGTTGATTTCCTGCTATTCAAAGAGGATGTTTATTGTATGGAAGTTCCGTCCCATCCTTGGTTTTATGCAAATAATGTATTGGTACACAATTGTTCTTTTTGTAACACCAATTCTTTATTTGGAAAGTCAGGAATCAGATACCGCCCTGTTTCTGCTGTTATAGATGAAATTGATTTTCTTGTTAAAAATTACGGTATTAGAAATATCAAGATTGCTGATGAATTGTTTTGTTTGAAAGAAGATCGTGTAGTTGCTATCTGTAATCAGATTATAGAGCGTGGTTACGATCTAAATATGTGGGCTTATGCTCGTATTGACACTATCACATTGTTAATGTTGGAAAAAATGAAAAAAGCAGGATTTAACCTTATAAGTTATGGAATTGAATCTGGTAGTAAACGTGTGTTACAACAAGCACATAAACAATATAATCCTAATTCAGTAATGAGTGTAGTTAAAATGACAAGAGATGCTGGTCTAATCCCACAAGGGAATTTCATTTTTGGTCTGCCGGAAGATGATTTTGGTAGTATGCAGCAAACATTAGAAATGGCATTTGCTATCGAAACAGAGTGGCCTAATTTCTATGTCGCAATGGCCTACCCTGGATCAAGGTTGTATACTGAAACAGACCCTTCCTTATTGCCTGCTAAATGGTCTGGATATTCTCAATATTCCTATGATTGCCAACCTCTACCCACTAAGTATTTAACACCTACAGAGGTCTTAGCTTTTAGGGACTATGCCTTTCACGCTTACTTTGAAAATCCAAAATACTTAAAAATGATGCAAGATAAATTTGGTACAAGTGTTGTTAGCCATATTAAAAATATGACTAAAATCAAACTAAAAAGGAAACTGTTGGGAGATTAATAGAATGAAAATAAACTGGCCTTTGATGGATAATAATATTATCCAAGATGATTTAGATGTTGTTATTAATTTTTTGAAAGGAACCCCAAGACTTACTCAGGGTGAACAGGTTATTGCTTTTGAAGAAGAATGGTCTAAATGGCTTGGAGTTAAATACAGTGTGTTTGTGAATTCTGGTGCTTCTGCTAACTTTATCACAATGCACCTTCTACGGGCTTCTGGTATAACTGGAAAAGCTGGAAAAGCTATTGTTCCAACACTGGCATGGGTATCTGATATTGCATCTACTCTTTCTGCTGGATTTGATCCTGTGTTTGTTGATATTGATCCTGATACTTTAGGTATGGATACAGGACAAATTATATCAAAAATAGATGAACAAACAAAGGTTATTTTTCTAACTCATGTACAAGGGTTCAATGCTTTGAATTGGACGTTGCTTGGAATATTAAATGAAAATAGAATCATTTTGATAGAAGATTGTTGTGAATCATATGGTGCTACTTTTAGTGGTAATAAGATTGGGACTTTTGGTTTAGTTTCCAATTTTTCTTTTTACTACGCACATCATATGAGCACAATTGAGGGAGGTATGATTTGCACTGACAACCAAGGGGTTTATGATATTGTGAGGATGTTGCGCTCTCATGGGATGAGTAGAGAAGCAAGATCAGGTAATATTCGTACTGATTTAGAAGAAATGTATAAAGACTCACTCACACCAGATTTCATCTTTGGCTACCCATCATTTAATTTCAGGAACACAGAGATCGGTGCTGTGATAGGAAGAAATCAACTAAAACGATTAGATAAAAATAACGCCAAACGTGTACATAATTTTGATGTGTTTCTACACTGTATTAATTCATCCAAATACAAAATTGATTTTGACATAGATGGTAATTGTAACTATGCTTTTCCGTTGATCTTGAAAGAAGCCAATGTTGCTTTTAGGGATAGACTTGAAATTGCTATGAAAGATGCAAATATTGAATTTCGTAGAGGCAGTTCAGGTGGTGGGAATCAATTAAGACAGCCTTATCTAAGCAACATTGATTGGAGTCCAGAAGACTACCCAAATGTTGAACATGTCCATTTCTTTGGTTATTATATTGGAAACTACCCAACATTAACAGATGATAGAATTATGGAGTTATGCAAGTTCTTGAATTCAGTTGAGTAATTATATCTTTCTTTATTTCTGCAGCCATATTTTGTGTATCCAACACGATAGTTGTATCCTGCATCATAGGCAAAATACATTCCATAACACGTTCTTCTAATATTTTACATCTAAGTCTCATTGTATTTTGATGTGTTTGGATGTTATCTTGCGGGTATTTTACAGGCAACTTCAATTTATAAATAGGTTCATACTGTTTATATAACTCATCTATAATTGCATGTTCAAATGCATCTTTTGCTAATTGCTCAACCCAGTGTAAAAGAACTGAACATTGATTTAGACAACTATCAAGTGTTGCTATTTTAAGTGGTATTGTTTGTTCAGTATGGTTAGTTTTGTCTATAAGAGAACACACTGCATGGTAAAAATATAGTTGGTTACGTACATGGTAAACCCAAATTGAAATGGGGTTTGGTGGCAAGTCTTCTATTTTCTCTATTTTAAATGGTCTGCTATGATGTCTGTAATAAAATGCAATACTATCTACAAAAGATGCTTTATGTTTACCCAAAAAGAATTTCGCTGCCCACAGACTATCCATATCAACTTGTAATGGTTCGCATGGCCACAGCGTTTGGTATACTTCTTTTCTAAACAATCCAAATATAAAAGGTAGTGTTTCCCTACTGTGAATGACTTTACAGAAATTCTCGTAATAATACGTTGAGTTATACACACCATCTTTGTTAGTAATAAGATCCTGCTCAACTTGGTTACCTGCATTAATATACCTACCATTAGTATACGCCATATCGACGCTTTCATTCATTTTTAATTCATTAGCTAATACTTTGATATAATGATAGTTTAGAAGATCATAAGCACATACTACTGTAATAAACTCACCTTGTGCCCCTAAGATGAGTTTATTAATGGCCCCCTCTGTTGATCTCTGTTGAGTATCAGTATATACTTTTATTCTATTATCCTGTTGCGCCATAGCTTTACAAACTTTTACTGTATTATCCGTAGACTGGTTATCCAAGATTAACAGTTCAAAATCTTTGTGTGTCTGGTGTACTATAGAATCCAGCATCTGTTGTAGAAAGTTTGCCGTTCCTACTGAATTATACACAGGTAATAGAATGCTTACTTTTGACATGATTACACTTCTTCTGCTTTTGGTGTTGCTGGAGTTGACGCTTTCTTTGTTTCAAAGTTATCAGCTCTTTGTTTTTGTTCTATTTCCTGTCTGATATCTTTGACTGCTCCTGGGTTAGTATCCTCTGTTAAAGCAAAATTTTCTTCTGTTAAATTGTCAATTGCTTCATAGATGACCAGTAATTTTTCATCTGCTAAATCAGGCAACATTCGTTTAGATATTACCTTAGCCATCTCTTTTTTGAAGTTGATTTCTGGTACTAGTTTATCAGACATAATAGCGTTTTCAAGGCCCTGAGATAAGTCATCAATACTAAAATCTTTGGATCTTGATATTCTAACATCTTTAAACCAACCATCCCTGCCCTGCCATTTGAGCCAGTATTTGATTATACCTAATTCAGTTTCAGTTAAATTCTCGCTCTTCTTTGATAGTACCAGACTTAACTGTTGGTACTCATACCTTAACGCCACACCAGATCGTACCTGATCACTTTTCTCATGTGCATGTATGCCAGATAAATGAGCTAGTTGGAAAACCTCGCTGATTTTCTTACTCATCCAGCTAAGTATTGCCTCAACAGGTTCAAGTACTTCCGACTCAAGCCAGTCTGGTTTTGTCCATTCGCCACCAACTGGGTCAGGGTCAAATTCAAGTATTGCAGTTACACCAACTTCATTATTAATTGGCGCACTTCCTTCCTTTTCCATCGGTCTACGTGCTTGTGGGAATCCGGCAAATTTAATAACTTCTTCCCCATAAGAGATATTCCGTATGATACTTGCAGTAATTCTGGAAATCTCTTTGATATCAGATACACCAATGTATGGATTGACAACACTCTTTATATTTTGAAACCAGAGAAAGGGTATTTCCCCTAATGGATTATCACCTGAATCTACCAAAATTGGTTCAGCACCACCAAGTACTGCATTGTATGGCTGTCCTGGTTCATCTGCATATTTATTGTCGCCTGGTTTTGGTTTGTAATCAGATGTATCCTTATGTTTATGTACATTAAATGGTGATGGGGCACCTTCAGGCAATTCCCATATCTCCCATTTATCTTGCCACCATAGTAAATACCTATTATCAAAATCCAACAGTTTTAAATAAGTCAAAGTTGGTCTATTAGTTACTGGATGCCGTTCGTGTTTCCAATCGAGTATATTTGGTAATGTAAATAAAGCGCAGTAGGGGTACACACCTTGTTCAATATCATCTTTTAACACTTCACTTGTACTATTTGGTTTATCGATTAAAACACCCACTGCTCCATAAATAGCAGCCATCTTCTGTGCCTCATTAAGAAACACATCAAAATTAGTCCCATATAAGTCAGCGTCTTTGAGAAACATTTTCCATAATTCATTCTCTGCTAATGCGCCTAAATCTCTCACTGCTGGCTTTTCTGTTAAATAGAAATTAAATAGATCAATAACTATACTGGAATAATTGAAGCATATGCCTTCATCTTGTCTTGCACGCCAGTTTGAATCACTTTCTCTTTGATGTTTTTGTAAACTGTAGTCAATAAAGGGGGTTCCTCCTGAATATGCAAGACCGAAAAAAGCCCAATTTTTAATATATTCCGCATGAACTTCGTGCGTTTGTTGTAGTGTAGCGATATCCATTGTTTTGTTCTCCTCAAAGTTTAAATTGTTATTATTTCCAATATAATTTATTTGGGGGTCTACGAACATATCTTGTTTTATTTGCCACCCAGTTTAAAAACTGTGAAACACTATCTGTGATATCATCAGGTCCATAAGAAGGGAATAAACAAAGTTGGTCTTTTGTCTCTTCCAACCAGTGTGCTGTAGTTGGTAAATATACTTTACCTGATTCGAATTGTCCAGACACAGCATCTAGTCGTATGGCTTTACTTAGATTTTTTGTTGATATTTCAATGACAGGTATTGTTGTTTCTCTTTTAAGGTGTTGTATAAGAGATGTTCCTGATCCCCTATCTTCTATAAGATGTGCTGATGGGGTTGGGTTGTGATTTTCATGCAACTCTTTGACTTTTTTAACTAAAGTAGGAAACTCCATTTTTTTGTTACATACGTCAATTAAGTAATAGCCATTTTTTGCAACAACCCATACAGTTCCTGCAGTTGGATCATGTAGTTCATCTTCTTTTTGTGCTGTATCCCAACTTACAACTACTTTTATAATTTCTTCTTCTGGTGGTAATTCCGTATAATAATTTAACCAGTCGTATTTGATTATGCCTCCTTCTCGCACAATTGGTTGTTGTTGGTAAAGAGATTCCCAGTTATAAGATTTTTGTACTGCTTTGATATTATCTAACATTTTTCGTGTGTACATACTAGGGCATATAGCTTCACCAACTTTTCTTCCTAATATATCATTTTCTTCTGCTACTGCCTTTAATTCAATAATTGTCCAGTTTTCAAAGGGGTATTCATTGAGTACATGACCTGTCAAATCGTCCAAATGCCATCTGGTATTTATGATTATAATACTTCCATCTGGCCTAAGCCTTGTGTATAAGACAGCTTTATACCATTCCTTGACTTTAGCACGGGCTATCTTTGATTCAGCATCTTCACGACCTTTGAAGGGGTCATCAACCAAAAATATATTTGAGCCACGGCCTGTGCCAGTAGAAGATAGTCCGATACTATAATAATGCCCTCTTTGTTCTGTTGCAACATGCTTTGATGATTTGATATCTGGGGATACTGTGCAATTTGGGAATACTGCTCTGTGAATTGATCCTTTAAATTGATCTCTTACTACAGCACCAACTTCGTTTGCTCTTTCTTGGTTGTAAGTAGCTGATATTATTTTCCAATCAGGGTGTCTACCAATGACCCATGGAGGGAAGAATTCTGAGGTAAGCATCGTGTTATGTACAACGATATTTTGTATGGTAAATGAGCGATCTTCTTCTACTAATAGACATCTACATTTTTGTTTACCCGTATTTTTAATTGATGTAATTGTATCTGGCAAATAATAGGGAGAGTTTGCTTCCTGGTTGGAATGGTATTCCACATCTGATTTTCGTACTATAGCAAGTGAATCGTTTACATTTAATTTTCCTGCCTCTACCCATCCACTAATAGTTAAAAAAGGATGGTCTTTAGCCGAACATGGGTTTCTACCAGAACGTGTATTTAATTGTATTGTTGGTAAATAACCTTGTTTATAAACTTTTAGAACTTTTCTTGGTCTACGTTTATGTGTTATTACATAGTCTCCAACACAGACATCTTTTAATTTTTTGTAACTCCCATCCCTCATTAATACTGGTTCTTCTTCCCAACAGGGCTTCCCATGTTGTGGAGGGGCACTAATCAGAAGTCTTCTGATGCGACCAGCTTCAACAGCTTCTAAAGCTGATGCAATAAGTTCATGCATAGGTTCAGCACGATACTTTGGGTATTGCATACCTATGTAACTTAATAAACTTGAGCTTGCTACCTGGTATGGAGTTATATTATCTTTATTTGATTGTTTCATATTCAGCATCCATTGTATTTGGATCATCTAGTCCAAGTATTTTATCATACTTACCACGATCTACCTGTTGTCCACGTACAATTGCATCAAGTTGGGCTTGGTCGAGTTTATGCACATGCTCCATTCTTCCTTCTATTTTTTGTGGTTGTTCAATATGTGCATGTCTTCGAAAGTCATTTGTTTTTTGTAGATGTATCTTAGATGCGTATATTGTTGCTGGCATATTTCCACCATCTATTAAATCAAATAATTTATCTTCAACCCAATCCTCTTTTTCATCTTGAAGTGCTTCTATTTCTGCTCTAAAATCTGGATTTTTTTTGTACCAATCACTTACAACAGCTCTTTTCATTCCCATAGCATCACATGTATTTGTGACGTTAAAGCGGTTGGCTCTAAACTCCTCCAAAAATTTTTTTTGTTTTTCTTGCAATTTAGTAGCTGCAACAGCTGAATGTATTTCTATACGTTCTGCAAGTCTGGGGCGGGTAAGATGTTGGAGGCTTTTATACTCTTTTTTAAACCCAAAATCGGTTTTCTGCCAATAGCCAATGCTTTTGGAGGTAAGATCTTTTGCTATTTCTGCAAGAGCTGATACTATTGAATGCTCTGGATTAGCATATATCTCCAGAAATTGTTTTTTCTGCTCTTCGTCATGCTCGTGCTTCTTATCCCAGTCTGCTTTTTTCTTACCTTTTTTTATAAATCGTAGCTCTTCAAATTCAGCTGCGAATCCTGCATCTGATTCAGTCCATTTATAAACATGTTGGCGAGTAAATCCAACTATTTTCACAGCTTTGTTTATGGACATTCCCTCTTTTCTGTACTCAATCATAAATTTTTCTTGTAGAGCATCTTTTTCTTTATCAGTGAGTTTTAATTTTCTTTTTTTCTTGTTTATTCTCTGTGGAGGGATAATTCCTTTTAATTCTTTTGGCATCTTTGGCATGGCATTTCGCCTCATTTCGTTGATTTTATGGCTTTTATTCCAAATAAATAAAAAAATCTTTTCCAACTATTTTAAATAGTTAGTTCTGTTTATGGCTTATTTTGGTACTTCCCATGAAAAAAAGACTTGACTTTTCCATAAAAGTATGGTATGTTATTTGGCAGTACCATATCATACTAAAAAAAGGATGTCAAGCTTTATTTTTAATTTTAAGGAAAGGGGGGGCATAATCACATATCTTGGTAAAGGTTCCATAATGTTCGGCGGAGGAATCGCCGCTGTTTTAGGGCGTGGGCAACGCCTTGTGCATAGCACAGAAGCCGTCTGCTTTAACTGACGGAGTAGTCACCACATATTGGAATATATAATGGTTGGATAAATTTAAAAACAGTCTGGAAAGACGAGGGTAGGAAGATGGCAATTAAGCCACTCAGTAATAAAACAAATTTAAAAATAGCCTGGAAAGGCAAGGAGTAGTAAAATGGCATTAGTATATAAATCATTGGAAGATGGTTCTGGAATCAAAATGGATGAAAATGGAGATCCTTTGGTTGTCGATGATGAAAAAGATGAAAAAGAATTTGGTGTAAGGGCACTTGATCTCTATAACAAAATTCCTGCATTACAGGCGGAAGCCAAAGCATATAGGGAAGAGCGTGATAAACATAAAACAAAAGCGGAAGCATTTGGAGAATTGGACCCAGAAGAGGCTGTTGCTAAATTGAAAGCTCTTGGTGACCTAGATATAGAGGAAGCAAGAGCAGCATTAGATACTGTTGCTAATTTAGGAGATGCCGACAGAGAAATAAGCGCCGAAATTGACAAGGCAAAAAAAGCAACTGCTGATGGGTATAAAACCAAAATCCGTGATATCGATGAAGCGTGGAGTAGAAAAGCACAAGTTTTGAAAGAAACTGTGTCAGTTAAAGATGCTTCAATTCGTAGGTTACTAATTAAAGGTGCTTTTGATAGTAGTGTTTTCATTAAAGACCAAACAGTATTGCCATCCGAAATTGCTTATAACACTTTTGGTAAGTATTTTCAAATTGATGAGGATACTTTAAAGGTATCTGCTATTGGTTATGACGGTGAAAAGGTTTTTAGTGTTGCTAATCCTGGTGAATTTGCTTCTCCAGAAGAAGCTATTGAACTACTCATCGAGCGTTATCCACAGAGAGATAGTATTATGCGTACCACATCAGGTGGTTCTGGTGCTGGGGGAAATACAAGTTCTAATAGCGCAAAGAAACAACAGCTAAAAGCACTTGTGGGAATGGCACCGGCAGCACGTTTAAATGAGTTAAGACGCATCAATGCTCAGTAATTTTGGAAAAAAGCACTGTGGCCTGAGAGAACCACTCTGAAGTATTAGTTTTTTATATTTTTATTTGTGTTATTATTAACTTTAAATTTTTATGGAGGTATTTTTCATGGCTTTATCATTAATTGAATCTGCCAAATTGGCACTTGGAAGAGATGAGACTCTCAAGGCTACCGTGATGGAACTGTATGCAAAAAGTTCTGATCTTTTACAGTATATGCCTTTTGAAAGCATTTCTGGTAACTCTATGGTTTTCAATAGGGAGCAAACGCTTCCTGCTGCTGGTTTTCGTGCCCTAAATGAAGCGTATACAGAAGGTTCTGGGACAGTAGATAGAGTAACCGAGGCACTGGCTGTTGCTGGTGGGGATCTTGATGTTGATGTTTTCCTTATCAAAACAGGTAATGCTGATCAGCGTGGTACACAAGAAGCAATGAAGATCAAAGCGCTGAGTCTTGCTATGACCAAAACTATTGTCAAAGGTGATGTTGGGACAACCCCGAAAGAGTTTGATGGTTTGCAAGAACGCTTGATTGGAAACCAGAAGATTGTTGCTGGAACCACCGGCGCTGGGGATAATCTTGAACTGACCTATTTGGACAAACTGATTGATGAGGTTGACGAACCTACTCATCTGCTTATGAACAAAACTATGCGTAGGCGACTGTCTGCTGCTGCAAGGCTGACCACTGTTGGTGGTTATATCACCTATGAGTTGGATGCCTTTGGTCGTAGGGTTACAAAGTATAACGATCTGCCTATCCTGATTGTTGATAAGGATAATAACTACGATGACATTATGCCGTTTACCGAGCTTTCCTCAGATGGCACCAGTGCTACTAGTACATCTATTTACTGCCTGTCTTTTGCAGAAAATGGTGTAGTTGGTTTACAGAATGGGGACATGGATGTTAGGGATATGGGTGAGATTGATACCAAGCCTGTTTACCGTACCAGGATTGAATGGTATGTTTCTATGGCTATTCTGCGGGCAAGGGCTGCTGCCAGACTTTATGGTATTACTGATAGTGCTATAACTGCCTAATATAACCTTTAATATAGTGAGGTGAACAGATGGCTTATATGGATTTTTTAAAAAGTGCTAGGGGGCGAATCTATGATAGCCTCCTATTACTAAAAACCAAAGGTACTGTTGCCACTAGTATGGTAGGTGAATCCCCAGTAGGAACAGACAAGTACTTTGATACTGGTGGGGGTCGTACCCGTGGTGATGTGGTGTATAATGTATATGCCATAGGATCAACTCTTGCAACAAACACCCTTTTTGCATTAAGATTGCAAGGAAGTAAAAACAGCTCCTTTACCACAGGTGTTGATCTTGTAATCACTGAAATTGGTAAAGCCAATGTGCTTACAGGCAATTCAAGTCTGGCTACTAATGATGTTTTTGGTGTAGGCAGGTACATTGTACCTTTTACCAACGATTTTGATGACACTGTGTATAGGTACTTACGTCATTATGTTACTGTTGCTAACACTTTAGCAAGTGGTGTTCTCACAGCTAATCTTAATTTACAGTATGAGTGTTATCTCAGTGATATTAGAACCTAATTTAATAATAATCTTTGATATAGTGAGGTGGACAGATGGCTTATATGGATTTTTTAAAGAGTGCTAGAGGGCGGATTGTAGATGACCTCCTGATACTGAAGGCAAAAGGTACTGTTGCAACCAGTATGGTAGGGGAAGACCCTGTAGGAACGGGTAAGTACTATGATACTGGTGGGGGTCGTACCCGTGGTGATGTGGTTGTTAATATGTATAGTATGGGTAGTATTACTGAAACTACTCATATAAAAATGCGGTTGCAGGGAAGTAAAAACAGCTCCTTTACCACAGGTGTTGATCTCGCAATTACTGAACTTGGGGGTGCTAATGCTCTTAATACAGGCAGAAGCTCATTAGCAACAATAAACTCTGGCGTTGGCAGGTATATTGTGCCATTTACCAACGATTTTGATGACACAGTATATAGATACTTACGTCATTATATATCTGTTGACTTATTCACAGGTGCTACTGGTGTTCAGTACGAGGTTTATTTAAGCGACATTATAACCTAAAAAGACGGAGAAGCGTGATGGAAATCTCGGGGCAAAAAGTTACGCTATCTGTCTGTATGATGATAAAGAATGAAGAGCACAATTTAAAACGTTGTTTATCGTCATTAAATGGTATAGCTGACGAGCTGATAGTTGTTGATACGGGCTCGAACGATAGTAGTGTGTCTATTGCAGAATCGTTTGGGGCAAAAGTGTATCACCATCCATGGG
>Ga0222637_1000532_pt1 | contig 16349 bp, 16 predicted proteins | sample AntAcemetagen143_FD_181149 | JGI IMG/M metagenome (GOLD analysis project Ga0222637, IMG submission 181149) | Saline water microbial communities from Ace Lake, Antarctica - #143 | ecosystem: Environmental > Aquatic > Non-marine Saline and Alkaline > Saline | place: Antarctica: Ace Lake...
CTAAATTGGTTGAACTTGCTTTTGTTATTGCTGTTGGTCCAGCATTTTTGTCGATAAAAATTGATTGGATGTTAGTTATTGGAACATTAATCTTTTCATTTTTAATTGGAGTTTTATCAGGAGTGGCCCCAGCAAGAAGGGCATCGAAACTAAATCCTGTTGATAGTTTACGATATGAATAGAAAGTTAAATAAAAAGTAAAAAAAAGTGATTATAAAGATGACTAAAAAAACACAACCTGTAATCGAATTGAAAAAAGTTTGGAAGACTTATTACATGGGAAAAGTTTCTTTAGATGTACTTAAAGGAATAAATTTAGTGATAAATAAAGGTGAGTTTGTAGTGATTGTTGGTCCTTCTGGTTCAGGAAAGAGTACAATGATGAATCAAGTTGGGGTTTTAGATGTTCCAACCAGCGGAACTATTTATCTTAATGATATTGATATTTCTACTTTATCAGAATCAGATCTTGCTCAATTAAGAGGTAAAACTATTGGTTTTGTTTTTCAACAGTTTAATTTAATTCCTACTTTAACTGCTCTAGAGAATGTTACGTTACCAACTATTTTTCAAAATGTTTCTGAGAAAGAAAGATTAGAAAAAGCTGAAGCACTTTTACGGATGGTTGATTTAGGAGAAAGAATGAATCATAAACCAAATGAATTGTCTGGTGGACAACAGCAAAGAGTAGCAATTGCTAGAGCTTTAGTTAATGATCCAGAAATTATTTTGGCAGACGAACCTACTGGAAATCTTGATTCTAAGTCTGGACAGCAAGTAATGGATTTTCTTTCTAAATTACATTCGCAAAAACATAAAACAATTATTCTTGTTACTCATGATTTGGAATTAGTAAGGTATGCTCAAAAAGTAGTTTTCTTGAAAGATGGTGAGATAGTTAGGATTAAGCATGGGCACGGTAAAAAGTGAAATGTGGTGATTTTTTTTGTTTAGGTATAATTGAGAGCAAAATATCTATTAAACCATCTAAATCTTTATAAATACTCAAGAAGAGTAACACTAAAAAGGGTGGGTTAGTGCTCTAAAAATAATTGAGGGTGATATTAAATGATTTTAAAAAATAACGGGGTTGATATTCTATGGAACAAAAACAATTAGATGAAGAAGACACTTTTTTTGGTGAAGAATTTATTGAAGAAGATACTTCAAAAGAAGAAATCAAAGTGGAATCAATAAGTGAAGAAAAAGCAAGAAAAGAAAGTAAAAAAACTTCTACTAAAAAAGCTGCTAAGGTTGAAGAACCTAAAGTAGAGATTATTCCTAATAAGGAGGTCATTAAAGAAGCTCCTAAAGTAACAGAAAAAGTTGAATCAGTGGCTCCTATTGATCCTTGGGATGATGATGAGGATGATGAAGGGGGATTTTTTAAGAATACTTCTGGCTGGAAATTAATTGCTGGAATCTTATTAGTGTTATTAGTTGCTTCAATTTACACCAATGGTTTTGGTATGGCTGGAAATGTTAATGGTCAGGAATTGTCTTTATCTGAAGCAGAAAGTAAAGCGTTAAGTTATGTTAATGAAAATTTATTACAACCACCTTTTGTTGCAGAATTAGAAAGTTCTGAAGATGTTGGAGATTTGTATAAAGTAACATTATCTGTAGCAGGTCAAACTGTTGATTCATTTTTGACTAAAGATGGAAATTTGTTTTTTCCACAAGGATTTGAAACTGATGGATCTTTAACTGAAACTGGTTCAGCCGATTTAGTAGAGGTATCATTAGATGATGATGCAGTTAAAGGAGATGCGAATGCCCCAGTAACAATAGTTGAGTTTAGTGATTATGAATGTCCTTTTTGTGGAAAGTATGTTCAGGAAACATATCCTAGTATTGTGAGCGAATATATTAATACTGGAAAAGTTAAGTATGTTTTCAGAGATTTTCCGTTAGACTTCCATTTTAATGCACAAAAAGCTGCTGAAGCTGCTGAATGTGCTGGTGATCAGGATCAGTATTGGGAAATGCACGATTACTTATTTGCAAATCAGGATTATTTAGCTGTTGATAATTTGAAAGGTTATGCTAAAGATTTAGGTTTAGATTTGGCTGAGTTTAATGATTGTTTAGATTCAGGAAAGTTTGCTGATGAAGTTGCAGCTGATTTATTGGATGGTCAAGCATATGGTGTTTCTGGAACTCCAGCGTTTTTCATTAATGGAAAATTGGTTTCTGGAGCTTTACCTTTTGCAGCTTTTAAAGAAGAGATTGATGCTGCTTTAGCTAATGTAGGGAAAACTGTAGAGGTACAAATTGATGAAGTTGCTGAAGAGATTGATTTAGTCGAAGAAGAAACTTCAGATTTAGTTTTGCCTGTTGAAGAAGTAGTTGAAGAACCTGTTGTTGAAGATGTTGTTGAAGTAAAAATGGTTCCATTGACTGCTAAAAAATGGATGTTTGGTCCAAATAAGATTGTAGTTGAAAAAGGAAATGTTGTTCAGTTAAACATTATTCCCCAAGGACTTCAATTTACTCTTGCTATTCCAGGATTTGGTGTTGAACAGGAAGTTACTGGAGCAACTATGGTTGAATTTACTGCTAATAAAGTAGGAACATTTGAATTTAAGTGTAGTAGTTGTGAAGATTGGCGAGGAATGACAGGAACCTTAGTAGTTGAATAAAAGCTTAGTGATGAGTAGTGGGTAATGGGTACTCAAAATACATAACCCAAAACTCAATACTAAACCAAAAAGCTTTTAACTTCTTTTTCTTTTCTTTATTTTTATGCGTAAAAAAAAGGAAAACTGGCTTGGCAAAATTTTATTACTTTTCTTTGTAGTGATGATTGTTTTAGGTTTTACTGTCCCCGGTTTTATTGATGATGGGCAACAGCAGTTTGTTGAACCTAGAATTTGTCAGACAGATACGGATTGTTATTTAATGTGTGGCGAAGATAATGATGAACCTGTAACTGTACTTTGTTCTCAGAATTTATGTCAACAAAATTCTTGTTCGGAAGGAAATTATTATCCTGATTCAAATGAAGGAATTACTTTTACATTAATTGTTGAAGAGAATGGGTTTTCTGTTGATTTAGTGGGTAATGAGAAAGATATTTTTGTTAAATTGTCTGGTAGTTCGATAAGTTTATTTTCTTCAGGATTATCTTTAGGGCAAGTGTTGGAGAAAGTTGGATTGAAAATAGATTTTGATCTAGGTAGCGTTTTTGTTAACGGAGAACAGAATTATGCTTATTCTGAATTTGTGCCAGAAGAAGGCGATAAAGTTAGAATTGTTTATGGTGAAATAGAGGAATAGTAACGTTATTGTTAATAAAAATTCTTGTTGATTGAATGTATGTTGATTAAACTGCATTTATTTCTATAATTGTTGCACAACATCTAAATGTTTATAAATGGATTATTTCTTATTTTTACTATGGCTGATAAACAAAAATCTCTAAATTATCATTCTCAGGGTGTTCCTGGGAAAATAATGGTAATCCCTACAAAACCTTGTACAACTGCAGAAGAACTTTCTTTAGCTTATACTCCAGGTGTTGCTGAACCTTGTCTAAAAATAAAAAATAATCCTGCTGACGCTTACAAATATACTGCTAAAGGTAATCTTGTAGCAGTAATCAGTAATGGTACTGCTGTTCTAGGTTTAGGTAACATTGGTGCTCTTGCGGGTAAACCAGTGATGGAAGGCAAAGGTGTTCTATTCAAAAGGTTTGCAGGGATTGATGTTTTTGATTTAGAAGTTGAAGAATTAGATCCAATAAAGTTTGTTGATATTGTTGCTTCTTTAGAACCTACATTTGGTGGGGTAAATTTAGAGGATATTAAAGCGCCAGAATGTTTTCAAATTGAGGAAGAGTTAATTAAAAGAATGAAGATTCCTGTTTTTCATGATGATCAGCATGGAACATCAGTGATTATTGCTGCCGGACTATTAAACGCTTTGGAAATTGCTAAGAAGAAAATTGAAGAAGTGAAAATTGTTTTTTCTGGTGCGGGTTCAGCTGCAATTGCTTGTGCAACCTTATTGATGGATTTAGGTGTTCTCAAAAATAATATTTTTATGTTTGATAGTAAAGGATTGTTAACCGTAGTGAGACAAGATTTGAATAAATATAAGAAAAAGTTTGCTCAAAATAAAGAGGAAATTCTTTCTGAATCATTAATCGGGGCAGATATTTTTATTGGTGTTTCTGTAGCTAACATTCTTACTGGAGAAATGATTAAGAAGATGAACAGTAATCCGATTGTTTTTGCAATGGCTAATCCTGTTCCTGAAATTTCTTATGAAGAGGGGAAAGCAGCAGTTCCAGAAATTATTATGGCTACTGGTCGTTCAGATTATCCTAATCAAATTAATAATGTCTTAGGGTTTCCTTTTATTTTTCGTGGAGCATTAGATGTACGGGCAACTGAAATTAATAAAGAAATGAAACTTGCTGCGGTGAAAGCATTGGCAGAATTAGCTCATTCACCTGTTCCAAAAGAAGTAATCGCTGCTTACGGGCAAGAATTTTCTTTTGGTCCTGATTACATCATTCCTAAACCTTTTGATCCACGTGTATTGTATCATGTTGCTCCTGCGGTAGCAAAAGCGGCAATGGAAAGCGGAGTGGCACAAAAAAAGATTGAAGATTTTGATACGTATAAAGAAGAATTAAAAGTATTGGCAAACAATCTTTCTCAGGGAAAATTTATTTAAAAGGAAACATTTAAATTCTTTTATTGTTTCTTTTTCTTTTGAGGTGAATAAGATGAAGAAAATAATAATATTAAGTTTAATTTTGTTACTTTTTATAGTTGGCTGTGCAGAAGAAATTGTAGAAGAACAAATGGAATCTAGTTTAGGAGAAAATGTTGAAGTTGATATTGAAGAAGGAAAAACTACTATTGAAACTGAGGATCTGAAAGTAGAAATTGAAACTACTGGTGTTAATACGGGAGAATGGTGTGAAGCGGGAGCAGAATGGAAATATGCTACAAAAATGGAAATAGGTACAACTAATGCTAAATGGACTAATGAGGGAATGGTTGAATCTGGAAAGTATGACGGATTGTGTCATGTAGTTTATACTTCAGAAGGCCCTACTGGAACTGCAGAAATGAATTATTATTTCTCTGAAAATGGAGAGTCTGGTTTTTTTGAGATGGATGTTAACGGTCAGAAAATTACTTCTGAATGGAGTAAATAGTTTTTCTTTTTTTCTTTAATTTTTTCTAATAGAAAAGCAAAAACCATTTTGATTTTTTGTTCTATTTTAATTTATTCTAATTAAAACAGAAAGTAATAAAAACCCTTCTTAATTATTCCATTTAAAATGGAACGGACACTAATTAAAGATCTTAAAGATAACATTGGCAAAGAAGTTTTACTAAAAGGTTGGATTCAAGAATTAAGGAATTTAAGCAAAATCAAGTTTCTGATTTTAAGAGACAGAACTGGCGACATGCAAACTTTGGCTTTCAAAGGCGATACTGAAGAAGAATCGTTTAATGCGTTAGATGAATTTACTAAAGAGTCTGTTGTTGAGATTATTGGTACACCTAAAGAAAATAAGACCTCTCATTGGGGCATCGAAGTAATGATTAAGAATATTAAAATGATTTCTCTTTCGGAAGTTCCACATCCAATTGATAATTCTGATAAAAGTCAAACTAATATTGACAAACGAATTGATTATCGATTTTTAGATACCAGAAATATGAAGAAGCAAGCTATTTTTAAAATTAGAAGTAAGATTACTAAAATTGTAGGTTCTTATTTAGATAGTAATGGTTTTACTAACATTCAAACTCCAAAAATGACAACGATTGGTGTTGAGTCGGGAGCAGATTTATTTACAGTTGATTATTTCGGTAAACCAATTTATTTATCTCAATCTCCGCAAATTTACAAACAAATGTTTGTTATTGGTGGTTTTGAAAGGGTTTATGAAATTGCTCCTGTATTTCGGGCAGAGAAATCTCATACTAGTAGACATTTAACTGAATTTACTGGCGTGGATTTTGAGATGGCATTTATTAAAGATGAAAATGAATTAATGGATTTCGTTGAAGAAATGTTGGTTGATTTATTGACAAAGTTAAAAGGAGAATCTTCTTCTGAATTAGAATTGTTAGAAGTAGATCATAAAATTCCTGAAGATATTCCAAGAATTACGATGGCTGAAGCTAAAGCTTTATTGGCAGAGAAAGGTAAAAAGTACTCTGATGAAGATGATCTTGATCCAGAAGGAGAGAAATTACTTGGTGAGATTGTTAAAGGGAAATATGGTAGTGAGTTTGTGTTTTTAACAAATTTTCCGTTTGCTGTTCGGCCATTTTATGTGATGAAACCAGAAGAGGATTCTAATGGGACAAAAAGTTTTGATTTGTTGTTTAATGGGGTAGAGATTGCTACCGGTGCACAGCGTGAACATCAGTTAGAAATTTTAGAGAAACAAGCAAAAGGAAAAGGTTTAGATCTGGATAAAATGTCTGAGTACAAAGATTTGTTTAAGTACGGTTGTCCGCCGCATGGTGGTGTTGGTTTTGGATTAGATCGAATTACTCAGCGATTATTGAAATTGGATAATGTTCGAGAAGCTGTTTTGTTACCTCGGGATCCTGAGAGAATGAGTCCTTAGTTTTTTATTTTTTTTCTTTTATATACTTGAATTACACAATTATTATAAAGTCTTTTTCTACCTGATAAATTAATGAAAGGCGTAATGTTGATTAGTTATAATGAAGGAGAAACTAAACCTGAATTTCATCCTGTTGGTAAGGGTTATGAATGGGGAGAAAATGTTTATAAGGCAATTCCGGATTATTTCTCAGAAAGAAGAGAGCAAGGTTATGTTTCTAGAGATGCGTTAGACGATGTTGAAGGTAGATTTTTGAGAGTGTTCTGGAAAACTGACGCTCCATTATGGAAAAAAGTGGCTGGAAACTTAGAAAGCGATATCTTAAGTTTAATCTTAAATGAAGATCGGGATATAGTCATGGAAGCACTTACAAATTTAATAGTTCCAACATCTTACGAAGGATTCACAACTGCTAAAGAAATTCTTGAAACTTTGCCATCTGGACCAGTTATATTTTATAATTCTAAAAATGATTCAGATAGACCTACTGCTGAACATTCTGCATTAGGGGGAAATATTTTCAAAGTTGATATGGAAGATCGTGAAAGAGAATTAATTGTTGATGGGGTTAAGCTTGCTGAAAAATTAGGGCAAGGGACTCATACTAGTGCTCAGATTTATGAAATGATCACAACTGATGAAAATCTTTTAATGTGGCATTCTGTTGACGAGGTTGTTGAAAATGTTAGAATGATTACAACTCCTCCAAGACCAATGTTTAATATGCCTTGGTCAGAAAAAGATTAACTTCAACTCAGTTCAAAGTATTCTTTACATTTATATATGATTAAGATTTACTTATTCTTATTAAACGGAGGTCATCAATATGACATTTAAACACGAAAAGGGAAAAGATTCCCTTTGTGCCGAAAAAAGAAACAAAACTTTCTTTTTTCGACAACAATGGAATACAATTAAACAAAACTGGATTTTAGTATTAGTGTTTTTGCTATTTTTTTTACTACCATTCTTTTCAGGAACTACTTCTAGTTTTGCAAAAAGTGGCAGTTTTGGAATGTTAGAATCTGCTGAAATGATGGTTGCTTCAGATTCAATGGGGAGATATTATGGTGGTTCTGATTTTGCACCAGAAGTAGAAGATCGAAAAATAACCAAGTCTGCTTATTTATCTTCAGAAGTTGAGCGTGGAACGTTTAAAGATTCTGCTGAGAAATTAAAAAGTATTGTTAAGTTAAGCAACGGTTATCTTTTGAATGAAAACGTTAACAAGTATGGCGTTGGTAAGAAGTCTTATTATTCGGGAAGTTATCAACTCAAAGTTGAAACTGCTAAGTATGATTCTGTAGTTTTACAGTTGAAAGAAGTAGGAGAAGTACAATCGTTTACTGAAAGTATGGATGATATTACTGCTAGATTTACTAACTTACAAACAGAATTAGCTGCAGAGAAATCTAGATTAACAAAGTTTCAACAGATGTATAATTCTGCAGAAGAAATTTCTGACAAGATTGCTTTGGCAGACAAGATCTACTCTTTAGAGAAAACAATTGACTATTTAGAACAAGCATTAAGCAACGTACAGAAGAAAGTTGATTATTCTACAATTAGTGTTAGTTTACAAGAAGAACGTTCTGAATATGCTAATGTTGCTTTAGTGAAATTTTCTAAATTGATTGATTCTTTAGTAGACAGTTTTAACAGCTTGTTACAGTTAATCTTTGTAATCTTTCCATATTTGGTTGTAGTTGGATTGATCTGGTTAGTTGTTAGATTTGTTAAGAGAAGATAGTTTTTTTTTTATTTTTTTTTCCATTCTTTTAGAATTATAATGATTAAGTAAATCACAATTGCAGATAAACTTCCTACTAAGAACCACAAAGCAATGTCTGGTTGAGAAGTTGTAATCTGTGGTAAACAACCTCCACCAATCTCTTGAGCAAGAGGAGCAGATTCCATCATTGCTTCATCGGCAACAGCATAAGTTGCTTGTTCCATCATAGGTGCTGTTTTCTGTAGACTTTCTGCAGCGAATGATCCGGTTCTAGAAGTGAATGAACTCATAATTTTAATAACTGCACTTATTCCTATCGCAATAATTCCCACGGGAAGAACATTCTTTAACGCTTGTCTTAATCCAGAAACTTTTCGAGGAGCAATAATAATATATTTATTAGCTAATTTGTAATGGTTAATTTCTCTGCCTTTCTTAGAGTAATGAAATTCTTCTGCAATAATTAGACTTGCTTCGGTTAATTTTTGTAAGTGATAATGAACGGTAGAGATAGGGATTTTTAATTCTTGGGCAATATTTGCTTCTGTATCGTGTTCTTTCTCTGCAAGATAATTAAGAATCTTTCTGCTAGTATCAGAAGTAATAGTTTCTGCTAGTTTTTTTGTTTTCTTTTCGTTTAGATCTACTAAAAGGAAATTGTTTTTTTTGGCCATAGGGATTGATTATATTTTGGTATTTAAATAGGTTTTGATAGGTTTTAATGGAGTTGAAGTTTATAATTTAGAAATCTACAGGAAATAAGAGATTTCTGAATACCAAATAAATAATAAAGATTGCAATTAGAGTTATTGCTTCCCATTTGTTCAGTTTTTCATTTCGCCATAAGAACCAGAAAATTAAACCCGCAATTCCAATTTTGAATGGTAAATCATAGAACATAGTAACTTTTGGAATGGCATAACCAGAAATCATTGCTCCTAAACCAAGGCCCATTAAAGGGTTAGTAACGTTACTACCAATTAAAACTCCAGCAGAGATGCCTTTTTTTCGTTTAAAGACGGCAACTAAAGCAGTTGTTAATTCTGGTAAAGCAGAAGCTACTCCCAATAAAAGCACTCCAAAGAAAGAAGCACTGATTGGTAATTCTGCAACTAATTTGGTAGAGGTTTTAATAACGATGTTAGCAGCAAAGGCCATGATTGTAAAAGCGATGAGGATGGTAATGCCCTTGAAGATAATTCTCCAGTTGGGTAAATGATTTTTTTTGAGTGTTTTATGAATAACTTCTTTTACGGTTGGATCTCGATGTTTTTTCTTTTCTTGTTTTTTCTTTAGATAAAATAAATATCCTAAATAGACAATGAACATAATTGCTCCTTCTATTCTGTTAATTGAGCCACCAATAGTCATAATCCACATTAAAACTGCACCGGCGATTAAAGCGCCAACTTCTGAAAGAAGATTTTTTCTTACAACGACAATTGTTCCAACTAAACCAACTAAAGCTAAAACAAAACTTTGTTGGAAGATATCTGAACCAACGTTAGTTCCGACAACTAAACCGGAAATGGTGTTCATCAAACTTGGTTCTTTAACAATATCAATACTCCCAACAATCGCAGACATGATTTCGGGAATAGAAGTTCCGATAGAGAGAATGGTTAAACCAATAAAAGTGCCAGACCATTTGAAATGGTGTGCTAAGTGAATAGAATTTCTTACTGCAATCTCTGCTAAGACTAGGATGGCAATAATTCCAGCGATTAAAGTTAAGATTTCTGATATCATTTTCCTCTTTTTATGTTAAGTAGAATCTAAAAGTTTAAAAATGTTAGTTTTTTGTGATTATAACTTAAGTACCAATTAATTTATATATTAATTCGATTTATTTTATTCTATGATTACAAGATTAGGATTTCCAGTAAAATCTGAAATTTATCAACCACTAAATGCCAATCAATTTCAGGAAGATATTAATGAACTACGGCGTTGCTGTGAGGGAAATCAAGAGTGGCCAAGTGGTAAACCACTTCTTGTTGAAGAACTAACTGCGGTTGTTGGGGGTGACTTGGGTGTTTCTATTTCAAGAATGCCAGGAACAACTGAATTTGGGTTTGACAATAGGAAATCATATTCTATGAACTTAGATCCTAAAATTGCTGTTATTGCTTCTATGGCTTTGTTAGATTACTCTTTGTCAGTTGGAGAAATTGTTGACCAGAACTTACTGGCTTGGATTCCTGCTGATAGAGTTCCTGGTAATCGGGAGTTTGAAAGTGAACAGGAATTGGAAACATATTTGTCAGGTTTAAATCATAATCCTCAAATTAAAGGTGTGAGGTCATTTGATCTTGGTTGGATGGCAGAAGTGGAGAATTTGTTTTATGTTAAAGGCAGAACAGGAAGAGAGAATTGTTTAGATTATCTAGTAAGTGAGGGTGTTGTTTATTTGGAAGTGAATCCTTTTGATCGCACAAAAGTAAATTTAATCCCTCGTTAAAGAATTAAATTGTGTTATATTTTTATTATTTTGGTGTTAAGATGGAATGTAAACAAGAAGAAAACAAGAAAAATTGTAAATGTACTTATCCTGGCTGTCCAAGGAAAGGAATCTGCTGCGAGTGTATCAGGCATCATTTAGTTAACAGAGAACTTCCTGGCTGTTGTTTTGATAAAGAAGCAGAAGCTAGTTATGATAGAAGTTTTGAAAAGTTTGTAGAGTTGGTTAAAGAAGGAAAGGTTTGAGGTGGAAAAATGACAAAAGTATTATTTATTATTGCACAGCAAGATTATCAGGATCATGAATGTGGGGCTCCAAAGAAAATATTGGAAGATGCAGGTATTGAAACGATAATTGCTTCTAAACAGATTGGAGTTTGTCATGGTGCATTTGGAGCAGAAACTGAAGCTACTGTTGCGATTGCAGAGATTAACGTTTCAGATTATGATGCAATTATTTTTATTGGTGGTGCAGGGGCTGTTGGATATCAGCACGATGTACAGGCGCATTTAACTGCTCAGGAAGCAATCAATCGTGGGAAATTATTGGGGGCAATTTGTATTGCACCAACGATTCTGGCTTACGCTGGTGTTTTGGAAGGAAAGAAAGCTACAGTTTGGAATCAAGATGGCAAACAAGCTGAAATTCTAACTAAGAACGGTGCTGAGTTTGTCGATGAACTTGTTGTTGTAGATGGAAAAATTGTTACAGCGAATGGTCCGCCAGCTGCAGAAGCGTTTGGGAAGAAGATTTTAGAGATGTTGAAAGAGTAGTAACTTATATAAATAATAAAGTATTCTTTATCTTATAAAAAGAGGTAAATAGATAAATGATTAAGCGTTATGATGTGCTTTGTGTAGGTTCGGCTGTTTTAGATAATTTCTTAACTATTGAAGAAAAGTTTTCTTCTTTACATTTAGGAGATAAAATTTTAGTTAGAGCAACCGAAAAACATTCTGGTGGAGGAGCAACTAATTCTGCGGCCGCTTTATCTAAATTAGGACTGAAAGTAAAACTTCTTACCAAATTAGGGAATGATCACGATGCAGATTTTATTTTAAATGAACTTAAAGAATATAAATTGAAAAATATTTGTTTACATCAAAGTAAGAAGAGTACAAACTTTTCCACTTTAATTTCTTCTACCAAAGAAAGAGATCGAATTATTTTTGCCCATAAAGGCGCTTCTGATGATTTATCTGGAAATGATTTTAAGAAATCGCAATTAAAAGCGAAATGGATTTATTTAGCAAGTTTAATGGGGAAATCATTTCAAACGGGAAAAGAGATTGCTGTTCACGCGAAAAAGAATAAAATCAAGTTGTTGTTTAATCCTTCTTTATATTTGGCGAAGAAAGGTAAAAAATATTTGAAATCTACATTAGGGGCAACAACTGTTTTAGTAATGAATAAAGAAGAAGCACAGGCTTTATTGGGAATAAAAACTAATTCTTACAAAGAATTGCTTGCTAATTTGTTTGAGTTAGGCCCAGAAACAGTAGTGATGACAAATGGCAAGAAAATGATTTATGCTTTTCATGAAAATAATTTTTATTCAATATTACCCACAGATATTAAAGTGGTTCAGACTGCCGGTTCAGGAGATGCTTTCACTTCTGGATTATTAGCGGGAATGATTAAGAAGTATTCTTTTGAAGAAGTGTTAAAGTTAGGAGTAGTTAATTCTTTATCTGTAATTCAGCATATTGGGACGAAGAATAAATTGTTAACGGAAAGAGAAGCGAAAGTAATGATAAAGAAATATAAGTTGAAGGTTAATAAGTTTTAGATCATAAAAATGAGAAATAAACTATACATCCTACCATTCGATCATCGGGGTAGTTTTAAGAAGATTCTGGGAGTGAAAGATCCGTTAAGCAAGAAAGATGTGAAGAAGATTAAAGATTACAAAGGGATCATTTATTCTGCGTTTAAGAAAGCGTTGAAGAAAAGGTTAGATAAAGATAATGCAGGGATTCTTGTTGATGAAACTTATGGAAAAGAAATTTTATTAGATGCCAAGAAGAAAGGAAGGATTAGTTGTTACACTTTAGAAAAGTCTGGGCAGGAAGAGTTCTTCTTTGACAGAAAGGATTACAAAAAAAGATTAGATTATTTCAAACCAAGTTATGCGAAAGTTCTTTTGCGATATAATCCAGCTGGGAATAAAGCGATGAATAAGAGGCAGGCGAAGAGGTTAGTTGGGTTGAGTAAGTATTTGAGAAAAGAAAAGATTGGTTTTTTATTAGAAGTGTTAGAGATTCCTACAGATAAACAATTAAAAAAATACAAATCGAAAACTGCTTTTGATCATAAAATAAGATCGAAATTGATGGTGAAAGCAATTTCTGAATTACAGCAAGCAGGAGTTAATCCAGAAATTTGGAAGTTAGAAGGGTTGTATAAGAAAGAATTGATGGAAAAAGTTGCTGAACAAGTTACTTCATTTAATTCACAAGCGAGAATTGTTGTTTTAGGCAGAGGAGAGAATGCAAAGAAAGCAGAACAGTGGATCAGAACAGCAGCGAAAGTTGAAGCAGTGATTGGTTTTGCGGTGGGGAGAACTGTATTTCAGCAGCCATTAGTAAATTATCAAAATAAAAAGTTAAATAAATCGCAAACTATTGATAAGATTACAAAAAATTATTTACATTTTGTAAATGTTTTTGAAACAGAAAAAATGAAACAGCAAAAGAAAATTTATATCGGCAGTGATCATGCTGGATTTAAACTGAAAAGACAAATTAAAGATTGGTTAAAGAAAAAGAATATTCATTATCAGGATTTAGGTAATGTAGTTTTAGATGTAACTGATGATTATCCTGATTATGCCGAGAAAGTGGCGAAGAAAGTTGTTAAAGAAAAAACTTTAGGCGTTTTAATATGTGGTTCGGCAGAAGGAGTTTGTATTGCGGCTAATAAAGTTAAAGGAGTAAGAGCAGTAAATCCGCATGGAATTATTCAAACGTTATTTGCTAGGAAACATGAAGATGCTAACATTGTTTGTTTGGCGGGAGGAAGGTCTAGAACTCCTCAACCAAGTATACCTTTGGTTAAAGCAACAAAAATGATTAAAACTTTTTTGAATACTAATTTTTCTGGGGAAGAGAGGCACGTAAGAAGATTAAACAAGATTAAAAAAATGGAAAAATAAGATGAAACTTAAATTGTCGTTATTGTTGTTATTTTTATCATTATTAATCTTAAGTTCTTGTCAAGAAGAAGTTTCTGAAAGTAATTTTTTAGATTTAGTTTCCGGTGTTTCTAATAATGTTCAATGGGATGCTTGTTTTGAAACTGAAAATGGAATTTTTGGAACTTTGACAAAAAGTGAATTTACGCAATCTTACCAAATTACAGATGGTTGTAAGAATCGTTTTTCTGGTTTTGATGATAGTAAAGAATTTTTGGTTTTTAACTGCGAGAAAGAAAAACCAATTTTAGAAAGTAATCTTTGTATCTCCGGATGTTTAAAGAATGCCTGTGTGCCAATCTCTTCTTGTACGGATTCTGATGGTGGAAAAAATTTCTTTACTGCAGGGAAAATGGAAGTTACTGATAAAGCGGGTAATAAAGATTTTTTAGAAGATGCTTGTTATCCTGGAAATGTTTTAGGGGAGTTACATTGTATTACTTCTTACGAAGTTGGGTTTGAAAATTATGTTTGTCCTTTTGGTTGTGTTCAAGGAAGATGTTTAGAAGAGAAAGAGCAAGATTTATTTTCTGAGGAAAATTTTGGAGAGAAAGTTATCGAATTTCCAAAAAAGATTTCCATAAAAGTTATTCCTCGAATTGCTACTGTTGGGGATGAAGTTAACATTGTGATGGCAAATTTAGATAAAGGAATTAGTAAAGTTCAAATTAAAGCGGGTAGTAAATCTTTTCAATTATTTGATGATGGTTTTCATGGAGATGGTTTAGCTAAAGATAATGTTTATGTAGGTAATAGTAAAATTGAGGAGGTTGGAAATTTTAAGCTGAGTTTATCATTTGAAGATAAGGATAATATGAAAAAAGTGATTGATTTAGATTATAATTTGGTGGTTACAGAAAAAACAGCTGAAGAATGTCAATATTTTGCTTCTTCACAGAATGAAGCGAAGATTAACATTGTTGTTACTGCTATTGGATATGATGATGAAATGAAAGTTCTTGAAGAAGTGGTTGATTATAAAAGTCAACTTGATGGTATTTTTTCTGTTGAACCGTTTAAATCTAACAAAGAATTGTTTGATGTGTGGTATGTTTCTGCAGAAAATAGTGATCAAATAGTTTTACCAGATTATTTAGAAGAGATTAATCTTGCAAGCGAATTGAAAAAGGGTTACATTTTATTGGGATCATGTAACAAACCGCAACAATTTAATTTAATTGTTTATAATAGTATGGACAAATTGCAAGAGGGTGATGATTTAAGTTATGGTCAATACAAATATGCTTACACTTTTTATGATTCGAAAATTTCTAAATCTGCCGATGTGGTGCATGAGTTTGTCCATGCTTTTGCGGGACTTACTGATGAATATATAACTGATTCAGTTAGTGATTATACATTTAATGAGCAATGTTATTATTCACCGCACGTAAAATGTTTTTCTACAAATAATGGGGGAAAGTATTTTTGTCAGGAAACAGTTGAATCTTATAATGATTGTTTAGTTAATTCTCCTTGGAAAGATAATTTAGGTGATGGTTGTGGTAAAACAGGAACAATTGATTGTAAACCAATTGATGAAAATTTTAATTTAGAAGTGAATTGTTTTTTAGGTTGTGGAAGGCAGAAAAATCTTTATCGTTCAACTTTTTCTAGTGGAATGAAGCGGATAAGTGTGCCATTTGAATTAGGTTTAGTAAATGAGAAGATTGTTTGTCAACAGATAAAGAACCTTGTTGGTTTTAATAGGGGAGTATGTTTAAAATACAATTAAGTTTATATTTGTTGGAGATTTAATAAAAAAAATGAGACAAAAAATATTGCCTTCAATCATGGCTAAAAATCAGAAAGAGCTAGATTTTGATTTAAAGAAATTGAAAGGGATTGTTAAAGAATTACATTTAGATGTTGTTGATGGGAAGTTTGCTAAGAACAAAGCGATGGACTTTGAGTTTAAATTAAAAAAAGATTTTAGTTATAATGTTCATTTGATGGTTAACCATCCGGAAACGTGGATTAATAAACAGGGAAGGAAAGTTGACACAATTATATTTCATCCGGAAGTTGTTGATAATATTGAAGAATTAATTAAGAAAATTAAGCAGAAAAAGAAAAAAGTAGGTTTGGCATTAAAGCCAGAGACGAAAGTTAAAGAAGTAAAAGATTATTTGTTGAATTTGGATTATATTTTAATTCTAACAGTTCATCCTGGTTTTTATGGGGCGAAGTTTTTATCTGCTCCGTTAAGAAAGATTAAGAAGATCAAAAAAATAAATCCTAAGATTAAAGTTATTGTTGACGGAGGAATGAATCCGAAAACTATTCGGAAAGCAGTTAAATCTGGTGGAGATTATTTTGTTTCTGGAAGTTATGTTACCAAAGCAGACAATCCAAT
>Ga0222637_1000544_pt1 | contig 15957 bp, 14 predicted proteins | sample AntAcemetagen143_FD_181149 | JGI IMG/M metagenome (GOLD analysis project Ga0222637, IMG submission 181149) | Saline water microbial communities from Ace Lake, Antarctica - #143 | ecosystem: Environmental > Aquatic > Non-marine Saline and Alkaline > Saline | place: Antarctica: Ace Lake...
TGGCTTAGAGTTCTTTTGATTTTGGTTTCTATATCTTTCTCAATATTCTTAAAGTTAGGGTTTATGTGAATTTGTATTAAATCGGAATCACAGGATCCTCCAAGACCAGTTTTAGGAATAGTTAACTTTGAATTATCATCAATAATAATCTCTAAATTAGGAATTCCTAGTTTCTTTTCTATTTCAACCAAGACTTCTTTGATAGCTTTTTTTATTTTAGTTTTAAAGGATTCAGAAAAGTTATTTTTATGTTTTATCTTTATCTCTGATTGCATTGTTTAATTATAGCAAAAAATAAATATAATACGTGGTTCTTAATTATTAATATTCTATTTCTCGTTCAGAGTCACATTTAGTGGGTTTTGTATCTACATACCTACACAGTACTGCTGTGGTTTAGGAAGTCTAGGTTATTTGTTGGTAACTAAATTACCCTTATTTTTCAAAAATTTCTTTGAGGACTGATTGCATTAGCATTTGTGCATTCTCTTTACTATTTTTTATTTCTTGTTCTAAAATATGTCAGTTCCAGTTAAAGGAAAAGAGGGAAGATACACTAATATTAATTGGGATGAATACCAACATTCTAAGGATATAATCGGAGAATATGGTATTTATAAGCATTTAAATCATTATCATGAATATACTCCCAAGTATATTTTGAGACAGTCTGAAAATACTGTATAGGTGTCCCATTTGTCTCATTTTGATTATAATAATTTGCGACCCACACACATCAGACAACAATCAAAAAAAGTGCTAAGATAGCCTTATAAGGCTTGAGGTGGTTATTACTTAACCCGAGTGGCCCGCATTAATAAAAAGCAGGATATTTTTTATCCTGCTTTTTATTAATTTTGAACAGGGTTCGAACCGAGCGAATACATTTTTCTGGAATGTAATGGAAGAAAAGTATGAGCGAGTGGAGGTTAAGGGAGTGAGATATTTTGTGAGCTTGCGAAATAAAATATCCACGAGAGTGACCGAATCCTGTCCTCTCCGCATTAATAAAAAGCACTAGTTTAAAATGTAAATTAGTGTTTTTTCTTTACACCTTTTCTTTTCTATTTCATGTTTGTTTATCCACAGTCTTTTATGTTCTTTTAATGTTAAAATAAGAGCAGTTTTAATATAATTTTCTCAAAAAAATGGTAAAAAAGACAAAAAAGGTGCTAAAAAAGACAAAAAAATCTAATTTTGTTAAAAAAATTCAAAAAAGAGGTGGTTTAATTGTTGATTTTGATTTGGATAAAATTGCTCATGCTGTTTATAAAGCTATGTTGGTTACAGGGGAAGGTTCTGAAAAAGAAGCTAAGTTAATTGCTAATAAAGTTTATCTTGATTTGGTTAAAATTTCTAAACAATTTAAAACATTTGTTCCTAATATTGAAGGAATTCAAGATTCTGTTGAAAAAGCTTTAATGGGGAATAACTATATTAAAACATCTAAAGAATATATTATTTACAGAGAAGAAAGGGCTAAATTGAGAGAAAAAGGAATTAAAGTTCCAGAAAAAGTTCGGAAACTAACAGAAGAAGGGAGGAAATATTTTAAAAATCCTTTAGCTGAATTTGTTTATTATCGTTCTTATTCAAAATGGATCGATGATGAAGGAAGAAGAGAAACATGGATAGAAACAGTTGACCGATATATGAGTTTCATGAAGGAAAATTTGGGTAAAAAATTGAAAGATGCTGAGTATGCTAAAGTTAGAAAATTTATTTTAAATCAGCAATCTATGCCTTCGATGAGATTATTTTGGAGTTCTGGAAATGCAGCTCGTAGATGTAATGCTTGTGCTTACAATTGTTCTTACATAGCACCTTCTAAGTTACAGGATTTTGGAGAGATAATGTATTTATCTATGTGTGGTTGTGGAGTGGGTTTTAGTGCAGAAAGTTATAATGTCCAAAAACTTCCTCAGATAAAAATTCATAATGGTAAACTGAAGATGAGGAAAACTTATGTGGTTAAAGATAGTAAAGAAGGTTGGGCAGATGCTTTTGTTTATGGTTTAAAAACTTGGTTTGCTGGAGAAGACGTTGAATTTGATTATTCAAAACTTAGATTAGCTGGAGCTAAATTAGTAACCATGGGAGGAAAAAGTTCTGGACCAGAACCTCTTAGAAATTTAATTGATTTTGTAAGGGAAAGAGTATTGAAAAGACATGGAAAACGATTAAGTAACTTAGATGTACATGACATTGTTTGTAAGGTTGGTGAAGTGGTTGTTTCTGGAGGAGTGAGAAGAACAGCCTTAATTTCTTTATCTGATTTAGATGATAATGAAATGAGAGAAGCGAAAAGTGGTCAATTTTATATTAATAATGCTCAAAGAAGCATGGCAAATAATTCTACTGCCTACAATGAGAAGCCAACAGCTTCTGAATTTATGGATGAATGGGTAGCTTTGATGAAAAGTGGAACAGGAGAACGGGGTATTTTTAACCGAGGTTCTTTAGGAAAACAAATGCCAGAAAGACGAAGAAAAATTTATGAAAAAAATATAGAAGACTTTGGAATAAATCCTTGTGGTGAGATTAATCTTAGGTCAAAGCAATTTTGTAATCTAAGTGAGTTAGTAGCTAGGCCAGAGGATACTGAAAAAACTTTACTAGAAAAAGCTGAAGTAGCAGCTATTCTAGGAACCTATCAAACTACTTTGACTAATTTTGGTTATCTTTCTAAAGATTGGAAAAATAATTGTGAAGAAGAAAGATTATTGGGAGTATCTATTACTGGACATTGGGATTGTAAAGTTGTGAGAGATCCTAAAGTTTTGCAAAAAATAAGAGATAAAGTTATTAAGACAAACCAAAAATATGCAAAAATGTTTGAAATTACTGAAGCAACAAGTGTTACTTGTGTAAAACCGTCAGGAACAGTTTCCCAATTAGTTGATTGTGCTTCGGGAATGCATCCAAGACATTCTGCTTATTATATTAGAAGAATTAGAATTTCTTCTACAGATAGTTTATTTAAAATGTTGAAAGATCAAGGAGTACCTTATCATCCAGAAAATGGTCAAAATATAGAAACAGCTAACACTTTTGTATTTGAATTCCCAGTGAAAGCTCCAGGTAATATTTTTAAAAATGATTTAACAGCAATGGAACAGTTAGATTTTTGGAAAATGGTAAAGGAAAATTATACAGAACATAATCCATCAATAACAATTTCTGTGAGTGATGATGAATGGTTGAAAGTAGCTAATTGGGTTTATGATAATTGGGATATTGTCGGAGGATTATCTTTTTTGCCAAGAGCAGATTTTGTTTATAAGTTAGCTCCTTTTGAAGAAATTAATAGTAAGGTCTACGAAGAGATGGCTAAGAGGTTTAAAAATATTGATTTTTCTAAAATAGTTACCTATGAGCATGAGGATGAGACTGAGGGTTCAAAAGAATTAGCTTGTGTAGCAGGTCTTTGCGATATTTAAAAGTTTAATTAATATAAAAAATTAAAAGACTCGTTTTAAGCGAGTTTTTTAAGTGTGCGAATGGTAAAAATAGGACTCGGTCACCAGTTCTAATCATTTTAGTTCGTTTCACTCCAAAATAACAAGAACTCGCGACCCCGCTCACGCGTATTTTTCTTCACTTCGTTGCGAAAAATATACTTCTTTGTTTCGAGTCCTACCATTCGCTAAAATACTTTAAACCAAAGCTAGCGCTTTGGTTTAAAGTATTTTTGTGCGAATGGTAGGACTCGAACCTACGACCTCGTCATTATCAGTGACGCGCTCTAACCAGCTGAGCTACACTCGCATTTGAATTATCAGAAACTAGTATATATTATTTTGGTCATTTTTTCCAGAATTTTGCTATAATAATTAACATGGAAAAAGGAGACTTAAAAAACGAATTGGAAATTTTGGAAAAGGAAATGTTGAAAGCTGATTTTTGGGTAGATAAGAATAGAGCTAAATTAGTTATTAAACAGATTGAAGAAATAAAAGGTGAAATCGAAGGAAAGGGTAAATATGATAAAGGTAACGCTGTGGTTACTATTTTTTCTGGGGCAGGAGGCTTAGATGCTGAAGATTTTTCTAGGATTCTTTTTCGTATGTATGAAAAGTTTGTTGAAAATCAAGGTTGGAAGATTTGCTTATTACATAAAAATGAGAACGAGCATCAAGGATTTAGAAATATTACTTTTGAGATACAAGGTAAGAATGCCTATGGTAAATTAAAGAATGAATCAGGGGTTCACCGTTTGGTACGGTTGTCGCCATTTAATGCTAATTCTAAAAGACACACTTCTTTTTCCATGGTAGAAGTTATTCCAAAGTTTGAGAAAGTCGGGGAAGTAGAAATAGATGAGAAAGACTTGAAGACTGAATTTTCAAGGTCCAGTGGTCCTGGAGGGCAAAACGTTAATAAAAGAGATACAGCTGTTCGGATAGTACATTTACCAACAAATATTGCTGTTCATATAGAATCTGAAAGGTCTCAAGCTCAGAATAGAGAAAAAGCTATGGAGATTCTAGAAGCTAAGTTGTTCAAGAAAATGGAAGAAGCTCGTTTAAAAAATGAAGATATTACTAAAATTAGCAAAACTACGAGTATTGAGTGGGGTAATCAGATTCGTTCCTATGTTTTCCATCCCTATCAAGTAATCAAGGATCACCGGACAGGAGTAGAAGTGAGAGATATAAGTAAGGTGATTGAAGATGGAGAATTGGATGATTTTATTGCTTAACTTTTTCTAGGTTATAGGTTGCAACAAAGGCTATAATTTGCTAAACTCTGCGTTATGGAAATGGAAAATAAAAGTGAAACAGTTGATATGGACCAAATCGAAAAGATGTTCGAGGCCGGTGTTCACTACGCTTATAGCAAGACAAAAAGACACCCTTCCACCAAATCTTTTATTTTTGGTAGTAAAAACGGGGTTGAGTTATTTGATTTAGAAAAAACTTCTGTTTGCTTAGATGAGGCTAAAAAATTTATAAAAGATACGCTTTCAGCTGGGGTTGGTAGACAAATACTTTTTGTAGGAAGTAAAAGTGAAGTAAAAGATATTGTTAAAGAAACTGCTGATAAGCTCAATATGCCAAGTGTAACTAATCGTTGGGTAGGTGGAACTTTAACTAACTTTGATGAAATTAAGAAGAGAGTACAAAAGTATGAAAGATTAACTAATGAAAGAGAGAAAGGGGAACTTACTAAATATACAAAGAAAGAGAGACTAAAAATAGATAAAGAAATTCTAAAGTTAGAAAGAAAGTTTGCAGGAATCGTTTCTATGAAGATATTACCAGCAATAGTTTTTATTGTTGATTCAAAATATGAAGAGATTGCTGTAGAAGAGGCTAAACAAAAAAATATTCCAATAGTTGCTTTGACCAATTCAGATTGTAATATTAAAAAAGTTGATTATCCAATTTTAGCGAACGATTCTGTTCGTGCCAGTGTACAATTTTTTATGGAACAAATTGCTCCAGTTTGTAAAAGTGGAGTGCCTAAAACTGAGGTTAAAAAATAAATAGTTAAAGAGAAGTTATAAAGTAGTTTTTTTCTAATATTTGAATTTATGATTACAACAGAACAAATTAAAGATTTAAGAGATAGAACTGGTATTTCTATTATGCAGTGTAAAAAAGCTTTAGAAGAGTCAAATGGGGATACAGAGAAAGCTATTATTGTTTTAAGTAAAAAGAGTAGCCAAATAGCGGAAAAGAAATCAGGTAGAAATCTTGGGTCCGGTGTTGTTCAAGCTTATATCCATGCAGGGGGATCTGTTGGTTCCATGGTAGAATTACTGTGTGAGACTGATTTTGTGGCTAAGAACGAAGAATTTAAAGCATTAGCCTATAATATAGCGATGCAAGTAGCTGCAACCAACCCTGAATTTTTAAAGAAAGAAGATATTTCTGAAGATGATAAGGAAAAAGTTAAAGAAGTTTTTGCTAAACAGATGGAGGAGGAGAAAAAAGATCAGCCAGCTGAATTGAAAGAGAAGATTTTGCAAGGTAAGATAGATGCTTATTTTAAAGAAAAAGTGTTACTTGAACAAATGTACATAAAAGATTCAAGTTTAAGTATCAACAATTTAATTGAATCAGCTGTTCAAAAATTTGGTGAAAAGACAGAAGTGGGTCATTTTGTTCGTTTCTCAATCAACTAATTTCTAATATTTATGTTAATTTTAATATCAATTTCGTCTTTGTCGTTTTTGATTTTGATCACAATGATCTCTTTGAGGTGGTTTAACTGTAGTTTAGGTGAAGGATCTTTTTATTACAAAGTATATAGGAAGAGTGATAGCTATTTAAGCAAACAAGTTTTTTCTTTCAAGGAAAGTTCAAAAAAATATAGACATGGTTTATCTTTTTTTGTTTTTATTAAAAAATTTGCGATTTTCCAGATAATTCGTTTGTATAATTGGTTTATTTTAATTTTAAGAAAAGTTAATTTGAAAATAGAGAAGTTGTTAAAGAAAGCTAGTTTGAAAAAGAAAGGCGAGACAGTTTCTGAATATTTAAGAAATATATCTGATTATAAGGAAAGTTAGAAGAATAGTTTTAAATTTTTTGAAAAAAGTGTATAGTATAATAGCGAAATATAAAAGCCATCTTAGTGAAGGTAGTGGAGTCGAAAGCAACGAAGTTTTCAAAGTTTTGTAAACTAAATAATAGTAAAAGCCACCTTAGCTCAGTTGGTAGAGCAACGGTTTTGTAAACCGTAGGTCGTCAGTTCGAATCTGACAGGTGGCTCAAAAATAATAAGTCCAAAGCAATTAGCTTTGGACTTATTTTTTTCTCCCTAAAATATATAATAAAAAATTGCTAACAAAAAGGTTAGCAATTTTTTATTATGTGCCGAGGGAGAGAATCGAACTCTCACAGGTTGCCCTACACGATTTTGAGTCGTGCGCGTCTACCAATTCCGCCACCCCGGCATTTGTTCAACAGGTTAATGATAACTAAATTTTCCTCAAAAATCAATTTATGTTATTATATAAGGGCAAATTATATAAGTTTAAAATAAACATTAACTATGTCATCATTTCAAAATGATTCTATTTTTTGGATAGAATTAGAAAAAATAAAACCTAACCCTTTCCAACCTCGTCGTGAATTTGATCACCAAAAACTAAATAGTTTGGCTGATTCTATACGTCAATATGGTCTTTTGCAACCAGTTACTGTTACAAGAATTGAGAAGAAAAAAGAAGATGGTGGTTTATTTGCAGAATATGAATTGATTGCAGGAGAGAGAAGATTGAGAGCCTCAAAAATTGCTGGTTTGTTTCAAATTCCTGCTATTATTAGAAGTGAAGAGGATGATGATGGTTTAAAATTAGAATTGGCTATCATTGAGAATTTGCAACGAGAGGATCTAAATCCAATTGATCGCGCTAAAGCTTTCGAACAATTAATTAAAGAGTTTAATCTAAGACATGTAGATGTTGCTAAAAAGGTTGGTAAGAGTCGTGTCTATGTAACAAATACCTTACGTCTTTTAGAGTTACCTGAAGAAATGATGCAAGCAGTGGCTGATGGTCGAATTAGAGAAGGTCATACTCGTCCAATTTTAATGTTAAGAGATAGACCTCAAGAACAAGCAACCTTGTTTAAAGAAGTTATTTATAAAAAATTGTCTGTTAGAGATACTGAGGCTATTGCAAGAAGGATTGCCTATGATAAAGTTAGAAAGAAAGATTTAGCTGTTGATCCAGAATTAGTTGATTTTGAGGAAAGATTGGCTGAGTCATTGGGAACTAGAGTACAGATAGAAAGAAAAGAAGTTGGTGGTAAGGTTATTATAGATTTTTTTACTAATGATGATATCAAAAAGATTATAGATACTCTTCAAAGTCAGGTTAAGCAGGATCCTAATGAGACTTTAAATAATTACGAAGAAAATCATTATGTTGAAAATGCTCCTTTAGCAGAAGAAATTGTAGTTCACGAAGAGGATCAAGAAGAAGAACTTTATTCTCTTAAAGATTTTAGTCTTTAGATAGAAATTAGATTTTGAACAAAATCTGAGTTTAAATAATTTATTTTTTAAAACACTTCACAAACTTTCTTTGCAAAAACACGCATCAAATTTCTCTACCCCAAAGGGGTAGTAAAGAAATTTGTGCTCTGCTCGCCTTCGCTCATAATTTTAGGAAGAACCCAAAATTACTGTTTTCGTTCAGGTTGTGCAAGTTTTTTGCTAAGAAATTTGTTTTGTGTTTTATGAATTAATAATATGTTGAATTTTAAAATAGAAAAACAGCTTGATAAAGAGTTAGGAAGAGTGGGTGTTTTAACTACTCCGCATGGTGTTATAAATACACCAGCTTTTGTAACTGTGGGAACAAAAGCGACTGTTAAAGCTCTTACACCGGAACAAGTTAAAGATTCAGAGTCTCAAGTTGTTTTGGCTAATACCTATCATCTTTATCTTCAGCCAGGGGATGAACTACTAAAGAAAGCTGGTGGTTTACATAAGTTTATGAATTGGAACGGTCCAACCATGACTGATTCTGGTGGTTTTCAAGTTTTTTCTTTGGGTGAGGCTTTTGGTAGTACTGTAAGTAAAATTTCTAAAAAAGGTAAATCACTTGGAGGTTCAACCTCCAAGGATTCTGGAGGTAATTCAGGTAGGTTAATGGATATTGATGAGGATGGGGTTAATTTTAGATCTCATATTGATGGTTCAAGTCATCGTTTTACTCCAGAAAAATCTATTGAGATTCAACATAATATAGGAGCTGATATGATTTTTGCTTTTGATGAATGTACTTCGCCACAGGCTAGTCATGAATATCAAAAAGAAGCATTAAATAGAACTCACCGTTGGGCTGAAAGAAGTTTAGCTCAACATAAGAATTTAGGTGGAGAGAAACAATCTTTATTTGGAATTGTTCAGGGAGGTCGGTTTGAGGATTTAAGGAAAGAGAGTGCTAAAGTTATTTCAGAGATGGATTTTGAAGGTTTTGGAATTGGAGGATCATTTGATAAAGAGGATATGTATACAGCTGTTGGTTGGGTTAACCAAATTTTACCAAAAGAAAAACCCAGACATTTGTTGGGAATAGGGGAACCAGAAGATTTGTTTGGTGGTGTTCAAAATGGAGTTGATTTATTTGATTGTGTTTCTCCAACCAGAATGGCGAGGAATGGAACTCTTCATACTAAGGATGGGAGGATTAATCTAAATAATTCTAAGTTTAAAAATGATTTTTCACCAATAGATAAAGATTGTCAATGTCATTGTTGTAAAAATTATTCCCGAGCTTATTTATCTCATTTATTTAGATCAAAAGAAATGTTAGCTGGAACTTTAGCTTCTATTCATAATTTGTATTTTATTAATAATCTTGTTGGTCAGATTCGACAGTCTATTTTAGATGGTAAATTTTTTGAATTTAAAAAAGAATTTTTAGAAAGGTATTATAAGTAGAGAATTATAACCAATTTTTTTAGGAAGGAGATAAAAATGGTTAAGGAAATAATAAAAATCCCTGTAGATAAATCTACAGGGATTATATTTTGTTTATTTTATTGAACTTCTTTACCGTTGGAGTAAATTATTTGAGCTGCATTACTGTTGTTTATGTTACTAACTACAGTAGAATCTTTTTTAAAGTAAGAAAGTAAGAAAATAATTAATAAAATTAGGATACCTATGATTACAAGATGTAGTGCATATTCGGTTAAAATCTTTTTAATTTTTTTTATCATAGTTTTTAAAATAATTAATTTTTAATAATGTTTTTATTAATAAAATTATAGCAAATTTTAGGAAGTTTTAGCAAAGGTTAATGGTTGAAACAAAAAACCACTCTTAAAAGAGTGGTTTTTATACAGATTAGGCGCGGTTAACGTTTACTGCTTGTGGACCTTTTTGACCCTCAGTTATTTCAAATTCTACTGGATCTCCTTCTTTAAGAGAATTAAAATCAGTATTTTGAACTTCATTTGAGTGAAAAAAAAGGTCTTTGTCGCTATCATCGGTTTTGATAAAGCCGTAGCCTTTGTCCATGATGCGAACAATAGTTCCTTTATTCATTTAAAGTAAAAAACTAAAACGATTAATCTTTGGTAAGAATATAAAATATTCTTACTCCTTCAAATACACCTCTAAAGATTAAACCCGACTTAGTTTTCTTCAGTAGTTATTTGATAGGGCTATCTTAACATATTATTAAGTCTATGTCATTTTCGTAAATTTAAATTATCAAAGGATTTATTTAATTTTATATTAAAATAAAAAACACCCTCTACCTAATAAGGTAGAGGGTGTTTTCTTTTGTTAGTTAAGCTTTGTTGATGTCAACTGCATTAAGTCCTTTAGGACCTTCAGCAACTTCAAAAGTTAACTCATCTCCTTCACGAAGTTCGTTGAATTCAGTATTCTTTAACTCATTTGAGTGAAAGAAAAGATCTTTTTCTTCACCTTCTTGAGAAATGAATCCAAAACCACGATCCGTTAAACGAGCGATTTTTCCTGTTTGCATATCTATAAGAAAAATTATTTTGATAAATCACTTTAATTAATTAAAGCAAGGTACTCAAAACAAGGGACTGTACGATAAATTCGACTTAGATTTTCTTACAGCGTATGATTTGATTGGAACAATTGTAACATTTGAAATTAACGATGTCAATCAAATAAAAAACAACATCTAAACAGATGTGTTTTTCTTAACACTTTTAAAATAATGTTTATTTATGTTTCTTGCTGGCTTTCTTTGCCAACATTTCGTGTTTTATTGCAAGACGTTTTTTTGTTTTTTTAGAACGAGACGTCTTTCCTTTTTCTATACCTGTTGCTCTTTTTGCCATATACCAATATTGTACACTATTAGACTTGTTTAGTAAATAAACGTTTGATTTTATATGCTTAACAGTGTAAGATACTTATATTAAATCGCTTCGGCGTTTTTTTATTTGGAAATATAAAATATTGTGGAAATAAGAAATATTGCAATTATTGCTCATGTGGATCATGGGAAAACTACTATTACTGACGCTATTATGCGACAGGCTGGTATGTTTACGGATGGGATGAGTATGGATACAGATAAACTAGAACAAGAAAGAGGAATTACTATCTATTCTAAAAATACTTCTCTTTTTTATAAAGATACAAAAATAAATATAGTTGATACTCCAGGGCATGCTGATTTTGGTTCTGAAGTTGAGCGAGTGCTTCGTTCTATTGATTCAGTTCTTTTAGTAGTTGATGCTCAAGAAGGTCCTATGCCACAAACTAGGTTTGTTTTAAAGAAATCTTTAGAGCTTGGGTTAAAACCAATCGTAGTTATAAATAAAATAGACAAACCAGCAGCTGACCCTAAACAAGCAGAAGAAGATGTCTGTGAATTATTTATGGAATTAGGAGCCAGTGATGAACAATTAGATTTTACTACAATTTATTCTATTGGTCGTGATGGGGTAGCCAAAAAGAATTTAGATGATGAATTCAAAGATTTAACACCTTTGTTAGATGCTATCTTGGAAGAAGTTGTTCCTATTCCATCAGATCTAAGTGCTCCTGTTAAAGCTCAAGTATTTAATCTTGGTTATGATAACTTTCTTGGAAGAATGGCTATTTGTCGAGTTTACGACGGGACATTAAGAGAAGGGTCTTCTATTTTTGTAAAGAAATCTACAGGAGAAGTTCGTAAAGGCAAAATAACAAAACTTTTTTCTTTTAAAGGTGTTTCTCGTGATGAGGTAAAAGAGGTTGAAGCTGGTGATATTGTTATGTTAGCTGGATTACCAAATGTTTTTATTGGAGAAACTATTACCGATGATGAAAGTATTGAGCCTTTACCAGCTATTAAGGTTGACGAACCAACTATTACTTTGGATTTTTTGGTTAACAATTCACCTTTTGCGGGAAAAGAGGGTAAGTATGTAACAGGAAGACAAATCAGAGAACGTTTAGAAAAAGAGTTAGAAGTTAATGTTGGTTTGGGGGTTGATTTTTCAGATGGTTTAATGAAAGTGGCTGGTCGCGGTGAACTACATATAGCTATCTTGTTAGAGAACATGCGTCGAGAAGGTTATGAATTGCAAGTTTCTCAACCACAGATTATTGAAAAAGAAGAAAATGGTAAACGACTTGAACCCTATGAAGAAGTAACTGTTGATATACCTTCAGAATTTCAAGGTGTGGTTATTGAAAAACTAGGAAAGAGAAAAGGGACACTTTCTGAGATGAGGCAACATGAAAATACAGTTAGGCTAGTTTTTGAAATGCCAACAAGAGGATTGTTGGGTTATCGTGGTCAGTTTATTGTTGATACTAAAGGAGAGGGTATTCTTTCTAGTCGAGTAATTGGTTTTAAAGATTATGCTGGTGAAATCTCTAAGAAAAAAACAGGTTCTATGTCTTCCATGGCTAATGGAAAAGCTCTTGGTTTTTCCTTATATAATTTACAAGGTCGTGGTGAACTTTATATTGGAGCTAATACGCAGGTTTACGAAGGAATGGTGATTGGAAATACCTCTAAGGGTGAAGAGATGCCAGTTAATCCAACTAAAGGTAAACAACTAACTAATATGAGGTCTTCAAGTTCTGATGAGAATATAATGTTAGTACCACATAAAGAACTTTCTATTGAGTTAGGTCTTGAAATAATGTCAGGGGATGAATATTTAGAAGTTACTCCTAAAAGTGTCCGTTTGAGAAAAAAATATCTAACAGAACTGGAACGTTCTAAAGCTAAGAGAAAATAAAATCAGGTGAATATAATATTCACCTATTTTTATTTTTGAAAGAAAAACTAGTATAATTTCGTAGTATAATCTAAAGTAATTAAAAATTTAATTTTTTTAAAATGAAACCAATAAAAAAAATAGTGGGATGGTTGTTTGGTCATAAATTAATAGATTTTCTTGTCATTATTACCTTATTAATCGGTTTCTGGTTTTTTACTTCATATTATGGCGGGGCTGAAGAAATTACTGGTTTTAGTACTGAAGTGATCAAAAAGGGTGAGTTAGCTTTATCTTTATCTGGAAATGGTCAGGTTTCTGCATCTAATCAGATAGATTTAAAATTCAAGACTTCTGGTGATGTTGTCTATTTAGGGGTTGTGGATGGACAAAATATAAAGAAAGGAGTGTTGATTGCAAAATTAGATGCTGATGATGCGGAAAAGAATATTAGAGATGCTGAGGTTAATTTAGAGAGTGCCCAATTAAATTTAGAAAAAATTTTAAAACCAGCTGATGAACTTGATATTCTTCAATCTGAGAATAGTTTAATTCAAACTAAGGAGACAAAAAGTAATGCTAAAGATGATTTAGAAGCAACCTATGAAGAGGCCTTTAATGATGTTTCCAATTCTTTTTTAGATTTGCCCGATGTTATGATTGGTTTACAAGACATTTTGTTTTCGGATGATTTATCTTATGGTGGACAGTGGAATATTTCTTATTATGGGGATGCTATTAGTGAATATAACAGTGTTTCTAAAGAGGTGAGTGATTTGGTTTATGATACTTATGTTATAGCCGAGGATTTTTATGATGATAATTTTAGTAATTATAAAGATACCAAACGTTATTCTGAAAAAGAACAAATTGAAAATTTAGTTTCTCAGACTTATGAGACGGCTAGAAATATTTCTGATGTAATTAAAGATTTAAGTAATTTAATTCAATTATATAAAGATAATTGTTCAGATAAGGGTTTAATATTTAAACCATTATCTAATATTCATTTAAACTCTCTTAACAGTTATACAGGGACTGTTAATGGAATTTTATCTAACTTATTAAACATAAAAAATACTATCAAGAATAAACAGGCAGAAATAGTTAGTGCTGAGAGAAGTACTATTGAGAAAGAAGGTAGCTTGGCTGAACTTAAAGCTGGGGCGGATGATTACGATATACGTTCAGCTCAAATTAGCATTTCGCAGAGAGAAAATGCACTACTTGATGTTCGAGCGAGTCTTTCTGATTATTATATTTATGCATCTTTCGATGGAACTATTGCTAGCGTAAATGTTAATAGAGGGGAGACTGTTTCATCTGGGACGGTGGTAGCTACTTTAGTTACTAAACAATTAATGGCTGAAGTATTTCTAAATGAAATCGAAATTGCTGATGTTGAGCTTGGTCAAAAAGTTAATTTAGAGTTTGATGCTGCTGAGGATTTGATAATAGAGGGAGTTGTTTCTGGAATTGATACCATTGGAACAGTTAGTTCTGGAGTAGTTAATTATGGAGTAGAAATTAGTTTTGAAACCGGTGATTCTAGAATTAAAATTGGGATGAGTGTAAATGCAGAAATTATAGTTGAGGAAAAAGTGGATACAATAGTTGTTTCTAATGCAGCTATTAGTGAAGTTAAAGATAGAACTTTCGTACAAATTCTTAAAGAAGGTTTGTCTAAGAGAATCCCTGTCGTGCTTGGTCTGGTGACTGATTTAAAAACAGAGGTTTTGGAAGGTTTGTCAGAAGGGGATGAAGTAATAATTGGGCAAAGTACTATTTCTAATAGTGTGACAGAAAAAAATATTTCAAAAGAATCTGTTTCTAAAGATAGGAATCCTAATATGGACATGATGAGGATGATGAAAAATTAAAAAAATGATTGAATGTAAAAAACTAACAAAAATATATAAAAGTGGAGATACTGAAACCAGAGCCCTTTGGGATGTTTCTTTTAAAATAAAAGAAGGTGAATTTGTGGCTATTATTGGACCTTCCGGTTCTGGTAAATCAACTTTGATGCACATGCTAGGAGCTTTAGATGTTCCAACCAGTGGAGAATATTTATTAGATGAAAAAGATATCTCTGATTTAAGTGACGACGAATTAGCCATAATTCGTAAAAAGAAAATTGGTTTTGTTTTTCAGTCTTTCAACTTATTACCTAGAGCTTCTGTTTTAAGAAATATCTATTTACCTCTAGTCTATGAAGAAATTCCTAGAGAAAAAAGGTATGACCTAGCTAAACAAGCTTTGTTGAAGGCCGGTTTGAGTGAAGAAAGATATCATCATTTATCTAATCAATTATCAGGAGGTCAGATGCAAAGAGTAGCTATTGCTAGGGCTTTGGTTAATAACCCCTCTTTGATTTTAGCCGATGAACCCACAGGGAATTTAGATTCTAAAACAGGAGAAATTATTTTAAATACTTTTAAACAATTAAATAAAGAAGGTAAAACTATTATTCTAATTACTCACGAAAGATATATTGCTGAACATGCCGATAGAATTATTACTATAAAAGATGGTGAGATAGAAAGTGATACCAGAGACCACAGAACAAAATTAAAAGATATTAAAAGCGCAATTTAATTTTACCAATAGATTAAATATATGTTAATTAAAGATATTTTTGAAGAAACTTTTTTTGCGGTACTTTCTAATAAAGTACGCTCTGGTTTAACTGTGTTGGGAATTGTCATTGGGATTGCTTCTGTGGTAACCATGGTGGCTATTGGGCAAGGTTCGACTCAAGATATTTCAGATAGAATTGAATCACTTGGTTCTAATTTATTGACAGTGAGTCCTGGAAATTCTCAAGGAGTTGGTATGGAAGTTAAAAGAGGTTCCGGTTCGGCTGATACTTTAATTATGGAAGATGCTGAAGCGATTGAAGGAAGTATTGAAGGTATTTTAGCAGTAGCTCCAGAAGTGTCTTCTCAACAACAGATTATTTTTAAAGGAGAAAATACTAACATTTCAGTTTATGGAGTGACAGAAAGTTATACAGAAGTTAAAAGTGTTGAAATGGCATTGGGTTCTTTTATTTCTAGTAATAGTGTCAAAAAAATATCTAAAGTAGCTGTACTTGGTCCAGATACAAGAGATGATTTGTTCGGCGAAAATGCTGACCCTGTTGGAGAAACTATTAGAATCGGGAATTTGGATTTTACAGTAATAGGAGTAAGTGTTTCTAAGGGGGGTTCTGGTTTTGGGAGTTCTGACGATTTAATTTATGTTCCTATTACTACAGCTCAGCATTATCTAACTGGTAGTGACTCAC
>Ga0222637_1000547_pt1 | contig 15858 bp, 27 predicted proteins | sample AntAcemetagen143_FD_181149 | JGI IMG/M metagenome (GOLD analysis project Ga0222637, IMG submission 181149) | Saline water microbial communities from Ace Lake, Antarctica - #143 | ecosystem: Environmental > Aquatic > Non-marine Saline and Alkaline > Saline | place: Antarctica: Ace Lake...
CGACAAGGGCGACTACATCCTCTATGAACACCCCATAACCAACGCCAGGTTCAAGCACGTCCAAGCAGACAAGGGCACCCTGCTCAATGCCTACCTGACCCTAATCTCTACCCTATAGGGACACTGCCGGTGAACAGCCATGACCTCATGTTCCTGTCACCACAAGACGCGACAGACGCAGCTATCGGAGAGGGCTCCCACGACGCCCTGAAAGCCCTCTCACGCTACTTCGCTACCAAGGCTGCCTCCACGCTCCTGAACGGCTCATGCGCCGAGCAACGCGACCTGGTGACATCCATGCGTATCATAGCTGTGCAGATCCTGGCCGAAGTGCAGATCGGAGAACTGGGGCTCGTGTACGCCAATCGCATACTGGGCATGGCCCTCGTGCTGATCGCCCCCCATTAGCGGGTTCATTTCGGGACGTGTCTGCGTAGTAGCCCTGTACCACCGGAGCTACCATGTCTGACACAAACCACGCCGCGGACCACCGCTCGTACCGTAAGCGGAGCAGCGCCATCGCCTCCATCCTCGCATACGGGATGACCCCCGTATGAACAAAGCCTTCTACGCCGCCCTTGCCGTCATGCTGGTCTGGCTCACCAACACCATCGGACTCACCCTCATCTGGCTCGGCTCCAACGCCCTCCTGAATGGCCCAAACTTGATGGGTAACCCAGAAATCCTGGTGAACGCAGTGGAAGCCGCTGGTGTCCATCTGGGGATCGCGACCATCGCCGCCACCTACTTCGCCTTCCACAGAAAAATGCCCCTCTGGTGGTCCGTCATGGCCGCTGGAATCGTCAGCACCGGAGTAGGGCTCGGACTCACTGCTGTGGGACTCGTCCTCGGACTCATCGGGATGACCCCCGTATGAACAAACACTCCAGCACGGTAAATCCCCTATAGGTCTACCACAAGTAGACCTCCGAGGGAGTACAACACCATGGGCAATAGCATTACCCGAGTAGCTGCTCTACACACCGCTACCACCAAAGCCGCTGGACGCATCCCTGCCACAGACGTAAGGCAGATCATGCGCCTCCCCTCGCTACGCAGGCTCTATACGGCTATCGCTAGGGACAGAGAAGCCGCTGAAATCGTACAAGCCATTGCACAAGGTTGGGCCAGCATCCACTCCAAGGACTACTTCGAAGGCAACCTGCACGACGAAGAATGCCCCAACCCAGAAGCCGTGGCCAATACCGTGGACGTGGATGACGTGCTCGAAGACGACGACTACGGCATCCTCATCTACCTCATGCAGAATCACCCACCCAGGAAAATCCTCAAGGCATACCTGGAATGGGCCAATGAAGCCATGAACCTCTCACCAGTGCTGGATAAACTGCTGTCCAGATACCAACCACGCGCATACGAACAATGGGATGCCCTGAACGACCTCATCACCGATACCGTACACCGCATCAACGTGGACAACCACGGGGACGACGCCACACAAGCTATCAGTGAACAGTGGGAACAAGAGTGGCCCGATATGTGCCTGCAAGCCGCAGACGCAGCAGAGGAAGCCGCGGACCCCGAAGGGTACAGGGGACTCAGCAAGTACGACTTCTAACGAGAAGACAACCACACGGCTCCTGACCACGCTCTCGGCCCCCTCGCCCTTGTCCCAACAGGACATGAGGTAAGGGGGCCGAAGCTGTACACACGACCGCACAGGACGCCTCACACGACGCCTGCTCCTGACCCCCTTGTGGGATGGAGGCCCCATAGGCAGCCCTTGTAGGGCTCTGGGACGGGAGAAGGACGCCAACCCCCGTTGCACCCCCTTTCCACCCCCGTTGGAGGAGGGTCATGGAAACTGCCTTTGCCCAGTGCGGAGCACATGGCAGATGGCGTTTCCAGGCTGTGAGTGGGGTTTGACCCTAGGGAAGATCAACCTACACAGGCATCAGGATGACCCCCTGCCCCCGCCGGTGATCTCCAACCCCCTTCGTAAATCAAACCCTCAGTGAAACTGTTACACAAATTTAGAATCTGAAACCCAACCCAGTTTTTACTGTGCGGTTTACCATACCCCCTCAGTGAAACTGTGACCCCTGTACGCGTAACTCTGTGAACCCCTATAGGGTGAGTTTACTACGGGAGTGTGGTGTGGTTGTGTGCTGGGATCCCGTCCAGATCGGGGAGGCCGTAAAAAACCGCGAGGTTAACTCGAAGGGGCCCCCCGGCCGTTCGAGATCGCCGGATCGAACCTGCGTGAAAAATGGAAGAGTGAGATCCGATCCCAGTTGCAACCTGATTCGGATGAGAGTGGGGGTTCAAAGGGACACATGCCGCACCTAACCCCAGACCTACGGTCTGTAAGGGTGGGGTATGGCCCCCTATCTCCTCACAGGGGTCCCTACCCTATCTCCTACAGGGCCCCTATCCCTGTCTCTACCCCTTGCTCCTATCCCTGTCTCGTACTCCCTATGTCCTGATGCGTGTGTGTTCTCGGGGAGGGGGGTTGATCTGGTGAGGGTTTTTGGAAGTGTCCTAGGGAAGGGGGTGTACCTCTTGGAGCTGGCGTCTGGGAAATTTAGGGGTTCAGTTTTGAACGGGTCTGCGTAGCAGTAGTGAAGCGTGGTGGCTTCACGAGCCGATGTTGTTGGAGCTGGGTGGCTCCCTGTGGTTCGGCTCATCTACCTGCCCTTCTCCGTGTAATGCTGAGGGGGGCAGGTTTTTGGTACATGGGGGTAGGATGGGTTTGGAGGTGTCGTGATGTCGGATGCTCCTGTGGTAGTTTTCCCTGACACGTTGAGGGCAGCGATCTTGGAGGGGTCCGTGGTGATTCGTCGTGTTTCGAACGGGTGGCTTTTGCAGGTGTCTTCTGACTATGGTGATGTGGTAGTGGATGAGGTTTTCGAGGATGGTTGGAGTGATGAGTCTGGTTCTGAGATTGGTGCGGGTGGTTCATTGGTGCGGTGTTTGTGGAGTGGGTTCAGTGGGTACATGCGAACGAAGCGTGGTGGTGGTTTGGTGCTGCAGGTAAAGAGTGATGGTTTCGAGGATTGAATGCAGGTAGAGCCCCTTGTGAGGGGCTCTGTGTTCTGTTGGGGGTTAGGGGCGGAGTTCGATGGCGAAGCCTGTGTTGAGGTTCTGCATGACGTGTACGCCGAAGGCTTCTGCGTAGTCTCCTTCGCATCCTTGTGGCATGCGGTCCCGCTTGAGTCTGGTGGTGCGGTTGCAGTATCGGAAGGGGATATTTTCGGGTGAGATCACGATGTCTCCGTACTTGGCGGCGTGCAGTGCGGAGTGGAACTTGCTGTGGGCGAGTTTGTTGCGAGCGGCGTCCTTCTGTGCTTGGATCTTGGCGTGGTAGGCGTCGGAGATGTCCTGCCTGGCCAGTGGTTCATTGCGGTAGGGGTAGTAGGTGTACTGGGTGTCGTACTTGTCTTCCCAGGCGCTGGTGGCGGAGTTCCAGGCTTCGATGTCGCCTTCGGCCTTGTAGTAGAGGTTGTAGACCTGTTCGTTGAGGGCGTCGCGTTCTTCGACCATGTCGGCGTGTTCTGGGTGGCGTTTGGCGAAGCCTCCCCGGAAGTTATGCCAGCCGAGTCCCATGCGAGAGGGGCCATGGGCTGGGCCGCGTGCGATGCGGCGTTCGGACTCGAAGTATCCGAGTCGTGGGCCCCCGTCCTTCTGGAAGGTGAAGCCAGTGGTGACGGCAACCAGGTCACCGGGGAGGATATTGTTGCGTGGGATGCGAGCGATGACGTGTTTCCGGGAGGATACCTTGTCGGTGCAGGAGTCGCAGCCTTCGCATCCGTTATTGAATCCGCCGCAGTCTTCTTCTTCGTCGTCGTGTTCGTCGTAGTGTTTGTGGTAGCGGGACATGGTGTCTCTTTCCGTGCTGGGGACACCGCTACTACGCAGAGGTGTGTAAAAGTGAACTATGAATTTCGTCGATGTCGTCGGATGGTTTCGACCATGATGATGGTGAGTGGTGTGGGTCTGTTGGGCAGTCCTCTACTGGTGAGCATATTTTCTGTAGTTCTCCAGGTGTCTGCGTAGTCAGGGGCAGCTTGTGAGATGATGAGGTAGAGGGGTAGTGCGATGCCGCAGAGGGTGAGGGTGATCATCGGAGGCTCCAGATAACTGCACGGATGAAGGTGACGGGTGTTGGGGGCCAGATGATGAGGAGGGGTTCCGAGTTGACGTGGTTCGGGACGTGTTTGGGTGTGTTTTTCCATCGTCGGATGGAGAGTTTCGCATCTGGTCGGTCCCAGCATTTTTGTCTAGTGAGGAAGTATTTCATCGTTGTGTCGCGGTGGAGATGATGAGGGAGGCTACTTCGGCTGTGCCTATGGTGAGTGTGGGTGTGAGTGTGGGGGTATGTGGTCGGAAGAGGAATCCTGCGTGTGTGCCGATGCTGTTCATGGTGGTGAGGTCATTGGCGAAGACCAGATCGGAGTGGTTATCGAGTCCTGACTGGTTGGCTCTATGGATGAGTTCTTCTGTGGGGATGCCAGATTCGAGTTTGAAGGAGACGAGTGTGGCTCTGGGGTTCCAGCCATTGATATGTGAGAGGACTTTGGGTGCGAGCTTGATGCAATTTCGGAGGTGTTCCAGGAAGGCTTCTGTGCCCGTGGACTTGACCTTGACGGAGGTGGGTTTGTCGAAAGTGAAGTCGGAGACTGCCATGGCATGGATGATGACATCGGCATCTGGTGCGGTGGCCTTCATGGTGTCCATGAGGTCGGAGACGGAGGTGACGGGGATGAGTGAGATTTGTGGTAGCAGGCCATGTGCCCAGTCTTCTTCACTTTTCAGGATGGCTTCATGGACGGGGCATCCTGGGGTGCATCCGTGGGAGGCTGTTCCGCAAGTGGGGAGGTGTCTGGAGACCCAGGGGCGTGGTAGTTTGGCGTCTTTGCCATGGATGTAGGTGACATTGTGTCCTTGATCCATGGCGGCTTCTGCGAGAGCTGCTCCGAGGGTGCCAGTAGAGATATTGGTGAGGAGGCGGACGGCGTCCAGGTTTTCGGTAGTGCCGCCGGCGGTGATGAGGATCTGCATGGGTGTCTCCATGTGGGTCTGTGTCATTACTACCCTTGGGGGTGTTTGGAGTTTTCTAGCAGGGTCGCGTATTTTCAGTCTTCGTCTTCCCACAGGTACTCATAGATGGCGAATTCCCCGCCTGGGGAATCGAGGAAGCCGTCTCCTTCGCAGCGGTTGCAGCCGGGGTAGGGTTTGTCCATGCTGTTGCCGCTGTGTTTCCAGAAGACCTTGGTATTCAAGGCGTGGGCTTCACCATCGACATCCAGGATGATGTGTTTCCTGACATCACTGTCCACGAGGTCATCGATATCGGGGACTTCGACATCTGAGAGCCATTTCATCACCAGGGCATTGTCCTCGGGGTCTGTGGGTTCTCCGGCAGCTCCTGCCCACTCCACGAATTTGCCGTTGCAGTTGCATTCGCGGTCGGTGGTGTTGAGGTGTCCCTTGACGACCATGCGGTATTTCTGATCGTCTTCGGTGTATGTCTTGGGGAATTCGTAGCTTGGGAAGTGTCCGGAGTTGGGTGCCACGACCAGCAGATCGGCGTCGTCATCGGGACAGAGGATATCGCTCCCGATGATGTAGTCGAGGTCTGGGTCATCCCAGAGCAGGATTGGTTTATCCTTCCAGAAACCTTCCTTGGGTTCTTCGAAGGCGTATCCCCCACCGTCAAGGCCATAGCCGGTTGTCCAGGCGTTTTCGAGATCGGTCATGGGGACTCCGTGTAGAAGGGGGTGACGATAGCGTCCCGGATTTCCGGTGGGAAGACTCCGGAGTCAGCGAGCAGGCGCACCGCGCCCTGGTATGGTTCCGTGACGCTGAGGAGTACCGCGAGCCTGGCCATGTCTTCTGGGATGAGGTGGTCTGTGTCGGGGCGTGGTGAGCCCTTCACGGTGATTTCCACGGGGTCCGTGGCATCTGGCGGGGTCAGGGTCACGTGAAAGCCGATGGGGATACGTTCTGTCATGAGGGCTCCAATAGAGATACAGGCCTACTACGCAGCGGGGGCACTTAGTGCAGTGGTATTAGGGTGTGGGGTCTAAAGGGGTGTGGGTAGGGGTAGGGTGGTGTATGAGTACGGAAGCAGCCGAGCGCTGGAAATTGAACTGGATGTCTTTGCCTACGGTTTCGGAGGTGGCCTCTCATTGGGACTACAGCGAGGGGAACCCGACAGACATTCCGTTGCCGGGTATTTCTGATGGGTGTTGATCGTATCCTTGGTGCGGATCGTGTCATGGGGGCATTGGTGCGGCATCCTGATTTGTTGTACCGGCTGGCCCAGCGGCTACAGAGCGTGGTGTTCGTGGGGAGTTGGGAGTCGGGGGGTACTCTCCGGTGGGTGCGGCGGGATTTGCTTACGCAGGAGGTCATCGCCTTGGTGGATGCTCGGGATCCCCTCATCCGCTATGAGATCAAGGTGGATGGGGAGCCTTTCGTGTTGGGGACGGAGCCTGCTGGTGCGAACGCGGAGTTGGTGAGGGAGGGTGTAGTGGAGCTAATCAACGTGTGGTTCGAGGGTGCTCCTCGTTTCGTGGAAATCTCCACGAGTGAGGGCAGTTGCTGACTTGGTGTTTTGCTATGTGGAGGTTGAGAATGGATCTTTTCTGGAACGCATTGACGTTAGAGCAGCGGGAGGCACGCCACCGGGAGTATCCCTGGTGGTTGGAGGCCCACGTGGGGCACAGGGTGGCTCGTAGCGGATACCGAGTGGTGGAGTGGGGCTCTCCCTCTCTGTTCCTCGTGGTGCCTCCTGCGCTGTCTGTGCATCTGACCATGTTCTGTGTGGATCATGAGCGGGAGTTGAAACCAGGGGTGGAGTTCTACAGGTCTGCGGGGTTCCCTCTGTGTGGGGTTCCGAATTTGACCGACACGGAGCCCCGCACCTTGGCGGAGCTGCTTTTGGATGTGAGTCGTCGGTTCCCTGATCCTGTCCCGGAGCCTATGGCTGGTGATGTGTGGGGATTGGAGTCCGGTGAGACGGTACAGATCGGGAAGGTTGTTCCCCTGAAGGCTGAAGGTACTTGGCACATCAACTTCGGGCAAGGCACCCGAGCTTTTGCTTTGGAGACCCGCTCCAAGGATGGCCGGAGCATCCTGGGGGCGAAGTGGCCTCCTCGGATTCTTGGGAAACCGAAGGTTCTCCACTGGGCTCGTTTGCGTCCCGAGCCGTGGTGCCCACCCGAGTGGTTGACCTAGGACAGCCCGGCGTCAGCCAGAGCGGAGCGGAGAGCCAGGGCTTCACGGTGGTCCCGGGCGGATTTATACCCACGGTACAGGGAGCACATAGCGCAGGAGCAGGGGCGGCAGTGGGTAGACACCAGGACACCGAACCATGCGGGTCGGGATTCGAGGTCGGTATACAGGGAGTCGGAGCGGTTTCCTCCATCCCAGATACGAACGGTACGGAGAGTTCTAGCCTGAGCGCGAGCCACTTGAGCGCGGCGATAAGCACGGGAGCGAGCCATGGTTGAATCCATGCTGTTCTATGGCCTCGCCCTTCAGTGGACGAGGCTAAAGCGTCCGGTGTTGGCTCGGGAACATTTTGTGCTCGTGGCTGGGGGTTCGTATCTACTACGCAGGATAGCTGGAAAGTGAAGTGTCTACCTGCGGTTTCTTGGGAGGGAGGCCCCATTCTCGTAGGCGCGATCCAGCACTTCCCGCTGGATGGGGGTGGTATGCGAGATTTCCAGTGGATGCTTCCCGCCGATCTTCCCACAGGCGAAATCCTTCCAGCTCACGACCAAGGGCTTCCCCCCGGCTGCCATCTGGCGGGCCCTGGTGAGCATGTCATCGATGAGGAGTGGGGATTCGATCACGTCATACGCGGTGCCGTTCTTCAGGTGGAGGTCACATCCATAGAAGGGTGGGGTGCCGAGCATGTCTACTGCGGAGACGCCTCCTTCCTTGGGTCCCTGGGTGCATTCGACGGTCCTCCAGTCGCCTCTCGTCTGGGTGTGCCGGCTGTACTCGGTGACAGCGATGGTGACAGGGGTGATGACGCCGTTCCAGTAGGTAGTGATGCGAATCATGGGGTTCTCCTGTTCTACTACTACGCAGCGGGGGCTTGAAATGAGGGTACTTCGGGGTAGTATCTTTCAACGGAGGTGTTTCATGGCGGCATTTGGACATGATCTCAAGAGGGCTCGGAAGGCTCATCGGTGCATGATCTGTGGTGAGCCCATCCCCAAGGGTTCTGACTACATGCGGTGGGCGGATCGGGTGGATGGCAAGACTGTGACCCGGAAGGCCCATGCGGGCTGTGAGGCGGTCTCCTTGCTGGTTCTTGATGGTGAGCGGGACATGGCGGGGATTCTGGCGATGTTGGCGGGGCGTTACTGGGCGGAGGTGAGGTCGGATCTGCTGCGGGTGGGTCCGGACGAGGTTTTCCGCATCCAGTCTTTCTGGGAGGAAGCTCACCACAAGCCTCCTGTGCTTTTGACAGAGCAGGCAGTTCATGAGGGTTCTCTTCGTGAGAGGGTGGTGCCCACAGCTTCAGATCAGACAGGTATGCTTTATCGCACATCGCAGTGGCTGAAGAGGATTGTTCGGGGCTAGGCTTTGTATGGAGGTGTGCATGCCACACGGCCGCTTGGTGAAGGAGTACAGAGAGACAGTCACCGTGGATGCAGTGGAGATCGAGGTTCTCCACATCGAAATCGAGATTTTCGAGGGGTCGGAGCACAGTGTGTATTTCAGGGAGCCGAAGAGCACTCCCAACAGTGCCACCAGCTACTACGGGTCCGAGATGGAAGACGAATCGGAGGCTGCGGTGAGGGCACGGGTAGAGAAAGCCTTCCAGTGGGGTCGGGACACGAACATGCGAGTGCCTTTGCACTATGTCCATGTGCGGTCTGTGGATTCTGAGGGAGCGGCCAGACACGCCTTTGGGAGGTTCTGGCCTGGCCTGGAGGGGAAAGACATGCTCTACTCCATTAGGGAGTCCTACTTCTAGGGTAGAGTCTCCGTACAGGAGGCTTCTCATGCGTGTCATCGCCGTTTCTCACACAGATCCCCAGCGGAATGTGGCTTATGTGTTCGGAGAGGGCGAATTGGTGGATGAGGAAGTCCCCCATGACGCGGCGGGGCCTCTGGCTTCGGTGGCCTGTTCTCTTCAGCAGGATGTTCCGAAGATCCTCTTGGATAGTGGCCAGGTGGTCTATGGGTGTGAGTGCTGGTGGGGGACACCTGAAGAGATGGATGAGCAGCTGCGGGGGATGCAGCGGGTGCCTGCTGACATCAAAGAGCTTCGTTTCCAGTACGAGCAGCAGCAGGCAGAGTACCTGGGTGTAGAGGATTGACCCTGTATGCACTGACCTTGTGGCCTGAGTGGGCCTATGCCATCACCGATCTTGGGAAGCGTGTAGAGAACCGCACCTGGACACGGGAGTCTATGCTTGGGCAGGACATGGCTATCCATGCTGGTGCCAAGATCGGGGGGTCGGGGGGTGTGTCCCAGGGGCTGCTACAGGTGGAGTGGATGAACCCTGATCGGTTCAAGGGTCCTGTGAAAGCAGAGGACATCACCACATCTGCCATCGTGGCGGTGGCCAGGGTGGCGAGTTTCGTACAGGATCCACGCATCCCATGGGCTGCCAAGGGTCAGTGGCAGTGGGTACTGGACAATGTGCGGGTGTTGTCGGAGCCGGTGTCTTGTTCTGGTCGACAGGGGTTGTGGAAAGTGAATGCTGAACAGTGGGAACAGATTCTCCCACGGTTGGGAAAATGAGAGCTGAACAGTGGGTATGGTATGGGGTCACAACAAACAGGGGCCGTTATGTCCTTCCCGCTGAAGGTGTCGCAAGCTGCTCTTCCAGCCTTGTATGAGGTACTGCGCTACCGTCACAAGCACTCCCTGGGCAGAGTGCCTGTGCGCGGGGAGTGTTTGGAATCGGAGGATCACCGTGCAAAGGTGACTTTCATGTTCCCCAGCGTGGAGATGCGGACGCAGTGGCTAACGAATCTGGGTTGGGATGCAGAGGTCGTGGGGTATGACCCCGAGGACATCCTGGTGCCTATGGTCAGCACTCAGGTCTGGGCACCACATGCGGTGTTCGAGCTGGTGCGCTCTCAGGATTTTGCATCCATGATAGAGGATGAGAGTTCTTGGCTGCAGACCCTCTCGGTGGTCCCTTTCACGGTATCCGAGGCCCTTTCTATGACGGAGGGTAGCGGTGGGCGGGCCACTCATATCGTGACCCATCCGAAGGGGTTCTCCCATCTTCGGTGTATGGGTGAATTCTTTGACCCTGAGACCCGCAAGTCTCAGCTACAGCAAGGGGTCATGGGGCATCTGTTCGGGGCTCAGGTGTTGGTGAGCCATTGGTTGCCGCCCAATGTCCTGGTCATCCTGAACCTGCACGGCGTCGACCCAGGTCAGATGCCTGACCCGAGCCGTGTCGCACAGATTCGGATGGTGCCCTAGCAGCCGAATTCCCGCACCTTGCGGGAGACGATGCCACTTGCCAGCATCTTCTCGTACCAGTCCCCGGGGTACTGGCCCCGGCCCTGCGGGTCCTTGCGAGCGGCCTTGACCTGATCGCAGAGCTTGTTCCATTCGGTTTCGGTCTTGGCGGCTTCGAGGGCCGCTTGTTCCTTGGCGGGGAGGTTCATGACGTGCATGATGGGGGTTGTTCCTTGGTGGGTTGGTGGGTTGGGGGTTGAGGTTAGCAGGCCTAGGTTTCTTGCTCGGAGATGGTGCGACCCAGCTCCAGGCTCAAAGCCTTCAGGGCACGGTTCAGACGGGCACGTTCGGTGCGGACATGGCTTGCGGAGGCTTCACCGTCCCAGGTGAGGTTCTCGGGGGAGAGGGCGGCGTGGGCGCTCGCAGCGTTACGCAGGATCTGGCTCTCAGGGCGGTTGCCAGTGGGGGTCACGGGATCGGTGCCGATGGTGAGGTGCCGGAAACGTCCGTTGTAGACCTCCAGCACCATTCCACAGCCTGACCGACCTTGGAGGCGGGCTTGGGGGGAGCCACGGGGGCATTGCCGGTGGCGTGGCGCAGCAAGCCGGGGCTGATGCGCCAGTAGCGGGAGCCGGTTTCGCTGTCGGGCTTGACCGCGATGGTCTTGCGGTTGACGCGCATGACCACACCGCTGATGACGGAGCCCTTGTTGGTGAACTCCACACGGTCACGGACGGAGAAACTGCGGTTGCTCGCGGTGGTGAGGGGGGTGGGGCTCGGCTTGGGGGCGGAGGCACCGTTGGCGGGAGTCATCAGGCTGTAGGGTACCGTCCAGACGGTGCCCACGGGGCGCACCCGGCTCTGACCCCGCGACTCCAGCTGTTCGATCTTGGCATTCTTGGGGTTGCACTTGACGATGCGCCCACGGGTCTGCTCGCCGTTGCCGCGACCGAAAATGACTTCCATACCCTTGACTGCTTGGCTGCGTTCCATGGTGGTTTCCGTTCATTGGGGACACCACTACTACGCAGCACCTCTATGAAATAAACCATCCAAAGCACTTTGACCGGATACTTTTTAGAGCCCTGAACTTTGGCGGAGGTCTGTCACCTGGTGGTGGTCGATCACGCCCCGTTTGAACATGATCTCGATGAGTGTGCCCCGCAGCCACTTGGTAGTGACGACGCTGTCGCTCATCTTGGCCTGGACATACCCATAGAACGACTTGGAGTTGCTCAGAGCCTCTGCGAGGTGTTCATTCGAGAGATCCTCCAGAAGCGCATGCAGGTAGACCGACTCGCAGGTGTGCCCTGCGTACTTCTTCAACATGTCCTCCGTGGGATAGAACCCCTCCACGGCATGCTTGAGGGTGTTGTTCCAGGGGAGTGGCTTGCCCGTGTCCTTGTCCACGCTGACGAAGACGATGTTGGTGTCGATGACCACTTCCTCAAGGCCCTGCTTGTTGCTGAAGTGCTGCCGGGTGACGACGATGTTCACTCCAAGGGAGCTGGAGCCTTCCTTGATGGTCTTGCAGTAGAAGGAAACCGTCCACCCGAGGGGTGCGGGCACCTTGAACACGATCCCGTCCATCTTGACGGTGACCATGTAGTCGGTCTTCATGACATCCCGAGCGTACATGGCAGCAGCCAGGTCGATCCAGGCCAGCATCGATCCACCGAAGCAGTTCTTGGTGGCGTTGCAGTCGGGGTAGAGGACGATGTGGCGAGAGCTGAGGGTGTAGCCCTGTTCTGTCCATTCGTTCATACGAGTCTCCTGGGGATGTTCCTACTACGCAGAATCAGTCAATATCGCCCCAGGTAAATTCATAATAGTTGAGAGCCTTGGTGATGCGTTGGAGGGCAAAGTCAATCAGCAAGATGTCATGCCCGACAGCAGGCCAGCACAGCTTGAGCCACCAACGGTTCAGACGCCACCGTTTCTGCAAAAGCTCGTCGCGTTTGACTAAAAGATTGCCCAGGGGGGGCTTTGTACTCCCACCCGCTGCGCTCCGTTGGGTAGGTGCCATCGAGGCCATGCATCATGACGGGGACCATTGTTTTCTCGCCGGTCCTGTACTCTTGGAGCAGAGCTGCGGGGTTGGTATCACTCATGGTCTTTTCCCGTGATGAAATCTGCTGCCTGTCCGATCCAGCCTCGCTGTTCTTTGTGCTTGAGGCGTCGCTTTTCCTTGATCACAGCCATGCCTGCGTGGTTCAACACCAGCTTTTCCAATGTCTCCAGGGGGATGCCCTCTTCCTGAAGGATTTGGATGTCGTCTTCGAGGGACCCGGATCCCAGTGTAGCAAAGGTGTCCACGGGGCTCCCGTACTCCATGCAGGCCACCGCTGCTCCCAGGTTCCGGATGATGTGGTTGATTCGGAGTACCCGAGGTGGTGTCCAAGGCTCAGGGAGTGTGCCACCCTCTTCCATCAAGCCGTGCCTGGATTCCACGAAGGCGACGCTCAGGGCATGCACAAAGGACTCCCCCTCGTACACATCTCCCCCAGGGCTTTCTACACAGTAGTTGTCTTCGGCGCTGCGGTACACATTCCACAGAACCGGGAAATCCCCCAGGGAGATGAAGGGGGCATTCTCGGAGGTGGAGTAGGCTGGGAGGCCCCCTATGGTGCCGTGGATGGAGCCTGTGGTCCTGGTAGGGTAGCAGGCCCCCCTTCGCATGGAAGCACGCCCCCTTCCCGCTGGTGACCTGCATGAGGGCAGCGCCCCCTGCGGAGCCGAAGTTGAAATCTGCCCAGCCGCTGCAGGGCACGAGACCCTTCTGGTTGGCGACTGCTTGATCCAGCTCGGGGCCGGGTTTCCAATCTCGGGGCATGAGGTTCTCCTACAGGGCTACCTTCTGCAGCACCCTGGGGGGAATGGTGGTGTGGTGGGTCAGCCAGTTCAGTCCGACCTGGGGAGAGAGCTTCCCAAGGAGCAGGTTCATGCAGTCGGTGGCGACCTGGTTGTCGACCTTGGAGATGAGCCAGGGAATGGTCTGAGCAATGTCCGCTGTCCCTTGGAGCAACGCCGTGACCTTCTTTGCCTCACGGGTCTCCACCTCTTCCTGTTGCATCTTGCTCAGAGCTTCCTGAAGGAGACCCAATACAGGATCCTCGGGATTCAGTGTCCGAATGCGGCGAATTTCAGAAGCAATGCGTTCGGAAAGTGGTGGTGCTGGAGCAGGGGCGGGCCCTGCCTCTTCAGAGGCCCTGTTGAGGAAGGTCATGTTAACCCTGCGGAGCCCGCCAAAGTGCTGCGTACCTTCGATCACATCACAGGCGAGGGCGATGTTCCCTGGGAGGAACTTTTGCACAAGGAAGCGAGATCCATTGAGGGCCATCCCTGCACCGATGCCCCCCTGATAGGTGTAGATGTGTCCTACCCGAATCCCATTCTTTTCCTTTAGGGGAGGTTCTTCCTGCTTCGTGTACGGAATGGTATCCCGTGAGGCGTATGCTTTCAGGTAAGCCTCATTTGCTTCCGTGTCCGTATCAAAGGTGCCCAGATACAAGGGCTTTCCGTTGATGGAAATCTGTGCCTTCCAGCGACCATTGGGGGCGCGGGTAGTACCTTTCAGGCGCTTTCCGTTCGAGGGCATAAGGGCTCCACTTCAATGTGTACCCCTTTAGTTACTCCGAATGGGTGTGTCTCAAACCCCCATCAGGTATCTTGCAAGGCTTCTGGCAGGAACTTCGAGTAGAACTCCTGCAGGGGAAGGGGCTTTTCATTCTGCATGTGGCCTAGCAGATCATCGCTCAGGTACTCGACAGCCTTGGCCTGCACCTTCTGCACCAAGACATACAGGTCATAGGCAGACATGGCGAACAGCTTGCGGACAAGCTCCTCATCCCAAGGGTCCATGGATTCCCCCTCTTCCTTGCCTTCTTCCATGAACCGGAGGAACGTGTCCTGGTAGTGTTGTCGTCCCACAAGGGTGCGGATGTTGTAGGGAGCCTCATCCAACAAAGCACGGACTCCAGCATGGATCCATCCGGTGTAGTCCCGGCTGTCCTCGAATTCCTTCACCTTCACGGCTTCGAGGTAGATGGTAAAGAGAGAGGACTTATCCCCGAGTGCTGCTTCCATCTTGGCGATGTCAGCATCAGAAAGCACCTTGCGGATCACCACAAGGCACTTCCCCCATGAGGGGTCATCGGGCTGGTAACCGAAGGGATAGGGCATGAAGAACTCCTTTCCCTGTTACTACGCAGAAGGGGTCAGCAGCGCCTGGGCCGTCCCAATATCCGTCCTATTTTTTAGGACAGGTATGAAAACATGCACCTGTGGCCAACCATCCCTTTCTGGTAGAAAACTTTGCCGGGACTGCTTCAATCGCAACAAGCGGGAGCGCTATGCCACGGATGCAGATTACCGCCAAAAATGCATCCAGACAGTGCAGAAACGATATGACCCTGATTATGCAAAGGGGCGCTACGAAGACCTGAAGCAACTAGCTTTTCAGGTTTTAGGGGGAGGGCCTTGCGGAGGTTGTGGTTTTGCGGATACCCGAGCCCTGCAGCTTGATCACATCAACAATGACGGCTACAGAAAGAGGAAAGAGGAGAATGAGTGGGGGGCAACCCTTTACCGCAAAGTGATTGCCACAAAGGGGGCTGGTTTCCAAATCCTCTGTGCTAATTGCAACCTAATCAAAAAAGTGGAAGCGGGGCTTACAGGGGGGCGGCAGCGTCTGCCAAAGCCTTGAACACCATTCCCGCCACAGACCAATCCACATTAGGGTTCTGAAGCATTTCCCCTACTGTGCAAGTCTCCACATATGTCCTCTCCGTATCTTCTATGACGCCCAATACTGTCTTGCTGTTTTCCAGCACACGCGCTTGGTTCATTTCGTTTTCTGTTAAGGCCACCATAAAGGTGTGGGCCTTGTGGGAGGAAAAGGCTCCTACTAACTGCCGGGACCCCACAAAACTGATCCTGTGGGGGGGGATAATCAGCCCCGTTTCCTCATGGATCTCATGGGAGACAACCTGTCCAGGATCCTCCCCCTCTTTGAAGGAACTGCCCCCCGCAAGTTCATGAACGTACCCATCAGAACTACGCCCTGGAGAACGAAATTCGCGGATAAGCACCAACTCCACCCCTAACAATTCTTGCAACGCCATCCCATGCGGATCCGTACCAGGAAGGGGGTTGTAATAGAGCACCGCAGTCGAGATGTCTGTTCTCGACAACACATATTCATTGGCTTTGTAGCGGTCCTCTGCGGTGATCCAGACCTTGACCCACAGGACCCAGCTGAACACCTTGCGGAACTTGGGGATGCGGAACACCCACCGCTGCTCGGCATCGTCCAGGCGGTTGCCCACAGCCTTCAGGTTGTCGTACCATGCCTGGAACGGAGGGGTGTTCCAGACCTGGAGTGGCACCTTCCGCTCTCCACCCGTGCGGAGGGCACCGGCACCAATGGACTTCATAGCCTTGTCCAGGGT
>Ga0222637_1000548_pt1 | contig 15826 bp, 13 predicted proteins | sample AntAcemetagen143_FD_181149 | JGI IMG/M metagenome (GOLD analysis project Ga0222637, IMG submission 181149) | Saline water microbial communities from Ace Lake, Antarctica - #143 | ecosystem: Environmental > Aquatic > Non-marine Saline and Alkaline > Saline | place: Antarctica: Ace Lake...
GGTGTAATGGAAAGAACGCAGACTAGTTTTGATTTAATATGTGAAGAGGTTGATTTTGAACAAGAAGAACCATCATATTAATTATGCCAAAATCAGATCCCAAAAAACAAGTTACCTTAAAAGACTACTTATTAATCATCTTTCTTCGTAAGAAGTTTTTTCTAATACCATTTCTCATTGTTTTCTTTACTGCCTCTATAGGCAGTTTTCTTTTGCCAAAGTATTATGAGTCAGCGGTAAGAGTAAAGGTAGAAGAAAAGAAGCAAGTTAATCCTTTGGCTGTTTATGAAAGAATGCGCCAAACGGATGAAGAGACTAGCTTGGTTGAGAGAATGAAAACGCTAACAGAAGAAATCCTGAACTATGAGCGCTTGATAGATTTAATTAACGATTATGATTTGAGAAATACTCTTGGAGGTGGCACAGCAACTACTGAAAACTTAATTGGAATATTAAGAAAAAGAATTAAAGTTAAAATGATATCACCTGAGATTTTTGTGGTTTTATATGAAGATAAAAACCCTCAACAAGCAATGGATGTTGTTAATGGACTAATGACAATATTCATTGATGAGCAGATAAAGCAAAAAGAAGAAGAAGTGATGAAAGGTGTTGTATATGCTGAGGATCAAGCATCCATCTATAAACAGCAGTTAGAAGAAGCAGAAGAGAAGCTCAAGGAATATAGAAAAGAACATTTTTTGAAGCTACCGGGACAAGAACAAAATATGAATATTGATATTTTGGTTAACTATGAGCTGCAATTAACTAACGTGCGTATGGAGAAAAATAATCTACAGGAAGAGATAAATAAAATCGAGAGACAGCTTGGAGGAAGTGAAGTAGTCATTATATCCGATGATTTACTTGATTTGAATCCCATAGTTAGTCAATTAAATAGTGATTTGCAGAGCTTGCAATTAACATTAAACAACTTGCTTCTTAATGATCCTGATTCAGATGAAATATATGAAGTGCGAGAGTCTTTAGAAGATGCTCGAAGACATTTACAGCAAGAAATAGAAAAAACAGTAAATGCTGATACTATAGAAAATGACCCCTTATTTTATCAAAGATTGACTCAAAGGTTGAAAAATGCAGAACAAGTAATGAAACAACTAAATGATAAAGAGCAAGAATTGCTAAGACTTAAGAAAGTTTATGAGGATAGAATACAAACCCTACCAGAACAAGAAGCTGAATATAGTCGTTTAAGTAGAGATGTTGACTTAAATAGTCAGTTGTATAAAGCACTTAAAGTTAAGTCGGAAGAGAGTCGTCTTACAGCAGAAGAACTTAAAAGCTTGGGTATTAATTATAAGCTTCTAGAGGAAGGGAGATTGCCATTAAAGCCTAGTAAGCCTAAGAAGTTTATTATAGCTGTAACTTCTTTTTTGTTAGGAGTTATGAGTGGTTTTGGTTGTGTCTTTGTTGCTGAATTAGCGGATAGGTCTTTTAAGAATGCTCAGGAAGCGATGGAATATTTAGATATTCCATATTTAGGGTCTGTTAATAAAATAACTACTGAAAGAGAGCTTGGCAAGATTCGAAGAAACAAGAAAATATTATTTATCTTTATTATAATTGCCCTGATAGGTTTAATTGCGACAGGCATAATTACTACAGTTACAGAAAATACCAAAATTGCTGAACAGATTGCAAAACAGGAAGGTTTGAATGAATAATAATCTCGACTCATTTAATGAAATTGCCAAGAGAAAAGCTGCGAATTTACAGCAGGAGCCTGTCATGCCGGCCTATGTTGCTAAATCACATGATGCTTCCGGGGTGGATCCTAAAATAGTAGCTTATCACGAGCCAAGATCTCCTATATGCGAAGGTTATAGAGCTATATTTACGCACTTAAAACAGAACCTAGCTCAGCATGATTCACGTTTATTTGCTATAACTAGTGCTCAAAAAAACGAAGGCAAGACAATAACCGCTTTGAACTTATCTGTTGTTATTGCCAGAGACTATAAAAAAAAAGTTCTCCTTGTGGAGGGTAATTTAAGAAATCCTATTATAGATAAATTAATGAATCTAAATGCCGATGAAGGCCTATCAAATATATTATCTGCAGACATTGATTATAAAAAAATAATCCAAGCTTCTGCAATACCAAACTTATTCATAATTACTGCTGGAAAAAAAGTACATAATACAGTTGAACTCTTGCACTCTGAAAGGCTCAAGCCTTTATTGGAGAGATTAAAACTTGATTTTGATTATATCATTATAGATACTCCTTCAATAATTTCTTGCGCGGATACGAAAATATTGGCCCCCTTGGTTGACGGGGTCATTCTTACTATAAAAGCACGTGGAACCAGAAGAGAAGTTGTTGATAGGGCAGAAGTGATCATAAAAGAAATGCGTGCTAAATTGCTCGGATTTATCCTCACCGATATTGAATATTATATACCAGATTTTATTTATCGGCATTTGTAATATACTGTTTTTTTGCAAAATAGAAAGGAGTAAAACCTGAAACCAAAGTTCTCATGAGTGAATTTTGGTTTTTTTATAAAGGTGATTAAATGGGAACCATCAGGCGTATAGCTAAAAATACCGCAGTTTTAACGAGCTCAGAAGTACTCAATAAAGTCCTTTCTTTATTTCTATATATAGCTATCGCTAACTATTTGAAAGATTCCGGTTATGGTAAATTTTCTTTTATTATAACTATACTCGGTTTTTTTCAAGTTATCGCTAATTTTGGCCTCGATAAACTAACCATAAGAGAAGTGTCGAAATGTAAAGAAAAAACTCATGAATATGTTGTTTCTATGTTGAGATTTAAGTTTTTTTTAGCTCTCCTGACATATTTGATTCTAGTTATTTTTATTAATTTAACAGGTAAAGGCCCAGAGGTGATTTATGGAGTATATTTGATGGGCTTTTCTATATTGTTTATTGGTCTTTCTAATACATATATGTCAATATTTAACGCTCATGAAAAATTAGAAATTAACGCAATTCTACTTGTATTTGTAAAACTTATCATATTAGGTTTAACATTCTTGGGAATATATCTAAAAGTCGGGCTTTTATATATCCTATCTTTCTTTGTTATTGGAGAGGCTATAAGAACAATAATTTTTCATTTTCTTTATAAAAAACACTTTAAAGTTTCAAAGGTATGTAAAAGCAGCATATTATCAAAAAAAACTCTTATAACCGCAGCGCCATTTGCAGCTATAGGATTTGCTTCTTTGATTTATAACCATATAGATATTGTAATGCTTTCTTTGATGAAAGGTGATAAACCAGTTGGTTGGTATAGCGCCGCCTATACTTTAATACTTGGCCTTATGTTTATTCCTCGTTGCTACACTCTATCCATTTTCCCCGTACTTTCACGTTATGCCATAGATTCCAACAAGATGTTAAATTTTGCCTGGCATAAATCAATTAAAATGCTACTAGCTTTTGCTTTACCTATTTCTGTTGGAGGTTACATGCTTTCGGAAAGATTTATTAATTTATTTTATTCATCAGGTAGTTACACACATTCATCTTTGGCTTTGCAGATTTTAATGATTGCTATACCTTGGATTTTCATAAGTGCTATTAATATGTACTTACTCTATGCGGCCAATAAACAGAAAGAAGCTATTATGGTTGTTTTAGTTAGTACAGCAATTAATATTGGATTAAATTTTATACTTATACCTAAGTATAGTTATTTGGGTGCTGCATGGACAACTGTAGTGGCCGAAATAATAAATGTATGCTTTTTCTTTTGGTTGATTTCACATTTATTAAAATTTAACTATAGAGATATTAAATCTGTATTAAAAGTGGTTATTTCTTCTGCAGCCCTGGGTTTATTTATATATATGTTTATTTCACTACCATTGATATTAATTATTGTTTTAGGTGTAGCGATTTATACAATATTACTTCTTTTAATGCGCTACTTAAACGAAGAAGAGTTTAAAATTATTAGAGAAGTTTTTTCAAGGAAGGCAAAATGACAAAAGAAGGAATTTCAAAGAAGAAAGTACATTTTGTTGGAAATGTCATGATAGATAGTTTGTTTAAACACATAAATAAAGCGTCACAATCTAAGATACTGGATAAATTGGACTTAATTCCTAAAAGCTATGCCGTTTTAACCTTGCATAGGCCAAGTAATGTGGATAATAAAAAAGTTTTTATTGAAATTTTAACTGCCATAGGTCACGTGCAGAAAAAAATTAAAGTTCTACTTCCCATTCATCCAAGGACAAAGAAAAAAATTGTAGAATTTAAATTGGAAAACATAATTAAAAAAATGGATAATTTTAAAATAGTGGAGGCATTAGGATATTTAGATTTTTTAGAACTTATGTCAGAATCGTTATTTCTCCTAACAGATTCCGGTGGTATCCAAGAAGAAACAACTATATTGAATATCCCTTGTATCACCATTCGCGAAAATACTGAAAGATCCATAACGGTAATGAAAGGAACGAATATAATTGCAGGATGCAATAAAAATGAAATTATAAAGGAGAGTTCAAAAATAATAGCAGGGGAAAGAAAAAGAAGCAAAAAAATAGAATTATGGGATGGTAAAGCAGCTGAAAGAATTATCAATGTTATCTGTAGAAATTTTGATAATTAGATAATTAAATCATAGAAGATTTTCCTTAAAACAGTTGGAGCGAATGGCATTTACTCTTATTTATAAAATTGGTGATAAAATAGTGATTCATAAAGAATATATTAAAAAAGAATATTATGTTAAAAAATGAAAATATAATATGTGTTTCCACAATGAACTGGGATTTTTTGTGGACCAGAAAACAGCGGTTTATGGATATGTTGGCTAAGAAAGGCAATAGGATATTATATGTGGAGCCAACTTTTTCTGTGGCAGCTAAAGTTAGACAAGGAGGAACATCTCTCAAAGTGGGCTTTTGGCCTAGACTGTCCCAGGTTAGAGGTAATTTATATGTGTTAACACCTTCCTTAATGTTTCCCTTTGCACGTTTTAAGTGTATTAGAGATATTAATCAAAGAATTTTTATTTGGCAGGTTAGGTGGGCTCAAAAAAAGTTAAATTTAAGAAGACCCATACTCTGGACTTATGTGCCGGTTTATCACAAATTGGCAGGTAAGTTTTTTGAAAAGCTGTTTATTTATGATTGCGTTGATGAGCATTCAGCTTATCCTGCCGCCAAAAAAGAATTGTTAAAGGTTCTTGAGGAAAAAATAATTAAAACGGCAGATGTGGTTTTTGTGACGAGTTGGAGGCTGTATGAGAAAAAGAAATTGTTGAATAAGAATACTTTTTATGTTCCAAATGGTGTAGATTTTGAATTTTTTAGAGATGTGTTAACCAATAAAAGAGTCCCCAAAGATATGATGGCAATTAAGGGACCGGTTATTGGGTGGATTGGAGGTGTGCGTAGCTGGTTGGATTTTGATTTAATTGAATATATAGCAGAAACAAATCCTCAATGGTCTATTGTTTTTGTTGGTCCAGTAACAGAAAAAGTAAATTTAGAACCTTTGCAAAAGTTAAAAAATGTGTTTTTCTTAGGGGAGAAGGCGAAAGAAGAAATTCCTGTTTACTTGCAAAATTTTGATGTTTGTTTAATCCCCAATAAGATTAATGAGCTAACAAATGCTATGAACCCTATCAAAATTTATGAGTATTTGGCCGTTGGGAAGCCAGTAGTAGCAGTAAACTTAGAAGAAGTCCGCCAGTTAGCAGATGTTGTTAAAATCGCAAATGACAAAGAAGAATTTGTAGCTCTTATAAAAGACTCGCTTTATAGAGATGATAGAGAACAAATTCTGAAGAGAATTCAAAAAGCAAAAAATTATTCTTGGGAAAAACTATTGGATGGATTAATAAAGCATGTCGAAGAAAATGAAAAGTTTAAAAGAGGCGAATAGTTGAAAGAAGAAAAAAACTTTAGAAGAGTCTCAAAAAGTTTTTCAGAAGAAAGTCCAATTATTGAATTTTCCACCCTGCTTATAATAGGGGCTGTCTTGTTATTGTTTTGTATTGCTTGTGCCATTTTGTTTTTACCTTTAGAGATAACTGTTGGTCTTTTTATCAGCATATTTGGTTTAATTGTTATTTTTATAAATCCCTATTTTGGGTTGCTTATTTTTGTTGTCGCACTTTTTACCCAACCGGCAACATTCTTTGTTGCACTTCAACCGTTCCATTTAGTTAGAGTGCTGTCTTTTGCTACTTTATTTGGTTGGGTTTTTAATATGATGATTACTAGAAATTTTAAAATAGTTAAATCTCCTCAAAATTTCTTTATACTTGGTTTTGGGTTTTTAGTGTTATGTTCTTCTTTTCAAAACCCTGATTATAGTTTTGTGTTTTTTGTAGAAGCACTAAAAGTATTCATTTTAGTTTTTTTGATTGTTAATTTAATTAAGAATAGGGGTCTGCTATTTATTTTTATTTGGGTTATGGTTGGTATTGGCAGTATTCTGTCTATGCTTGCAATTTATCAGTATTTTCATGGAATTGGTATCGTTTATGACGATGGGATGAGTAGAGTCACGGGCACCTTGGATGATCCCAATGATTTTGCCTTGCATTTAATAATTATCCTCCCACTGATGGTTTATCTGTTCCGGGAATATAAAACTCTTTTGCTTAAAATCATTTTGCTAATTTCTTCTTGTTTGTTAATGCTCGCTGTTGTATTTACCTATTCAAGAGGAGGATTGCTCGGGTTGTCTATAGTATTATTTTTATTATTCATTCAACTTTTATTTCAAAAACAAAGAATAAGATGGCCATATATCCTGATAGCAATTGCAGTTGTCTTGATATTAATACCATTTATTCCATCTAAATATTGGCAACGCTTTATGTCTGGTAATATTTTTCAAGATGCAGCAGTGGTGGGAAGGCTTCAAGCTTGGAGAACAGGTTGGGAAATGATGAAGGATAAGCCATTTATTGGTACAGGTTTAGCCACTTTTAAGTATCTTTATTATCCTTATGCCCCTTTAGGGCTTGATTCACACCGTGTAATTGTTGCTCATAATATGTTTATTAGTATTGGAGCAGAAATAGGGTTTTTCGGATTAGCCTTCTTTCTTTCAATAATTGGCTATGCTTTTAGGGCGTTACATCAAGCGCAGAAGAATTTTAAAAAGAGAGGTAATTCCTCAATGTCCGCTCTTTCCCAGTCATTGGGCATTAGCTTAGTTGGTTTTTGCGCTTGTAGTATGTTTCTTTCGGTGGAGTGGTTATCTGCTCTCTGGATTTTAATTGCACTTGGTACTACTCTTAAAAACCTATCGGAATCAGGTTATGGAGGAAAACTCATATGAAAAAACGTATATTAAGACTTTTAGCCTGTCCTCTTTGTCACCATAAAATTCAGAAGACAAATAACAAAGGATTGATATGTCCTAAGTGCCATCAAAATTATAAAATTGAAAATGGTGTTCCACTTATGCTTGATGAGAAAAAAATGAAAGAATTTAAAAATAATATCGATTGCACTGAAAGTGGATATCGGATGAAAAGAGATTTTGTGGAAAACTATAAGTTTAATGAAAGAATAAGGAAATGGCTTGCACCACCGAGTCCTTTTTTAAAGATCGATATTAATGAAAAGTTAAATGTGTTATTTAATCATTCCGGAGAAAACACAGTAGTGTTAAATATTGGTTCGGGCAATATAAAATTGAAGGAGAAAGTAATTAATTTAGATACATATATCTTTCCTGGGGTAGATGTTGTTGGCGATGCTCATCAGCTTCCCTTTGAAAATGAATCTTTGGATAGCATTATAATTATTGCGGTTTTAGAACATATTCGCCAGCCACAATTGGTAATGCAGGAGATTTATCGAGTTTTGAGAAAGGGGGGATATGTTTATGTTGATGTCCCATTCATGGCTCATTATCATGGTTATCCCAATGATTTCCAAAGGTATACGCTATCCGGATTGGAGGAATTGTGTTCTGGGTTTAGCAAAGTAGATTCCGGTGTAGTTGTTGGTCCTAGTTCTGCATTATGCGAAATGCTAAGAATTTATGCAACATTATTTTCTAATAAGTTTTATGTCCAAAAGTTCTTGCAAGGGGTGATCGGCTGGTTAACTTTTCCCCTAAAATATCTAGATTTATTTATGGTAAAAAATAAAGATGCATATATTGCTGCTTATGCGAATTTTGTATTGGCTAAAAAGGAAAATTAGCATTAAAGAGAATTTATTCAAATGAGAAGAATCAATGTATTACATATAAATGCAGATTTGCTTGTAGCTGGAGCCCAGAGGGTAGCCTTAAATTTAATTACTCACTTAGATAAATCCCAATATGATTCTTCTATTTGTGCACTTAAGGGAGGCCCCTTGGTAGAAGTGGCTAAAAAGATGAACTATGAAGTAAAAATTATGAACCCCAAAATATTGTTTGATATAAGAGTACTATTTCAATTAGTAGCTTTGCTGCGCCGGAAGAAGATAGACATTATTCACTCCCACCAACTCCACGCTAATTTTTATGCTGCTTTAGCAGCTAAATTAGCTAAAGTACCAGTTTGCATTGTTTGTGAGCATGGGCGGTACCTTTTTGAAAAAAAAGGTAGAATTATAGCAAACAAAATTTTAGTTCTATTGTCTACTATTATGGTTTCTGTCTCAGAAGATTTGAAAAAGCAATTAATTTCTATTGGGGGTATTTCAGAGCATAGAATCAAAATTATTTACAATGGTATAGATATAGATAAGTTTAAACCTGTGTATAATAAAATACAAAAGAGAAAAGAGTTAGGGTTTCTGCAAGAATGCCCGATTGTTGGTATACTTGCGAATTTAGTGCCGGTTAAAGGCCATATTTATTTTCTTAAAGCTGTTGCCCGCGTAATTGAACATATTCCCGAAGTTAAGGTTCTATTAATTGGCGATGGTATTTTAAAGACCAAATTAAAAAACCTGTGTAAAGAATTAAATATAGAACAAAGTGTATTTTTCCTTGGACAAAGACAAGATATCCCAGAACTCCTGAACATATTAGATGTTTTTGTTCTTTCTTCGCTCTCTGAAGAAATATCTTTGGCACTTTTGGAAGCGATGGCTATGGAAAGACCAGTTGTGGCAACTAAAGTTGGCGGTAATCCGGAGGTCATTGCTGATGGTGTAAATGGTTTGTTGGTTCCACCAAGGGATGCAGATGCTCTTGCGCAAGCAATTGTTAAGCTACTTCAAAATAAAGATTTTGCTCTAAAATTAGGGCAAACTGCTCGTCGAAAGATAAAAACGAACTTTAGTTTGAATATTATGGTAGAAGAAACAGAAAATCTTTATGAAAAGTTATTCAAAAGGAAAGTTAAAAGACTGCCTTTATGAAACCAATAAAAATTTTGCATTTGATTACTAGCGTTGAAGAAAGTAAAGGTATTGGGGGCGCAGAAAATTTATTGTTGTCTATGCTGGACAAAATAGATAAATCAAAATTTGAATTTATAATTGCCTATTACTTACCCAGTGGGTTGAAAAAGGAATTCGAAAGGACAAAAGTTGAGGAATTATTCAGAGCAAAAGGAGTTGAAGTTGAATTATTTAAAACAAGATCTAAATTTGGTTTATTAGCAGTTATTAAACTGATTAATATGATAAAGCAGAAAAACATTAATATTGTCCATGCCCAGCAACCCAGGGTTGATTTTCTTGGGTCGATAGCTGCTAAGTTAACTGGTGTTCCTGTAATTGTCACCAGGCACCTTTCAATAGAGCGTTCTCCAATTAGTATGTTGAAAGGGCGAATTTATCAATTCTTCGATAGTCTAGTAACGGCTAGATTAGCTGATAAAATTATAGCTGTCTCTAATGAAATCGCTAGCGATTTAACAAAGGCAGTAAGAATAGATCCTGAGAAAGTAAAGGTTATCTATAATGGCATTGATACTGAGAAAATTAACAAGCTGGCTGATGGGAAAGGAAGTATTCGTAAAGAATTTAAGTTGGATAAAACTCCCTTAGTTGGTGTAATCGCGCGAATAAATGCTCAGAAAGCGCATCAGTATTTTTTGGAAGCCATCTCTTATATAGTAAAAGTTATGCCGCAGGTTAAATTCTTGATTGTGGGAGACGGCCCTTTAAGGGCGAATCAGGAAAAGTTGGCAAAGAAACTGAAGATAGATCCGTGGATTATTTTTACCGGCTATAGAACTGATATTGCACAAATAATATCTGAATTAGATATAATAGTTCTTTCGTCCCTAACTGAAGGTTTGCCGGTAGTTTTTTTGGAAGCTATGGCTATGGCTAAACCAGTGGTTTCTTTCAATGTGGGGGGGGTTTCAGAATTGGTAGTTGATGGACAGACAGGTATATTAGTGCCACCCAAAGATTCAGTTGCTTTAGCCAAAGCCATAAGTAAATTGTTGGAAAATAAAAAGGAAGCCACAAAGATGGGGATGGCAGGACAAAAGCGTTTAGGTGAAGGATTCGGTTTAGAAAAGATGACTAGAAGCTATGAAGAAATTTATAGCCAAGCAATAAAACATAGAAAACTTATAAACCATAGATGAAAAAATTAAATGTTTTGATAGCAACAGAGGCGTTTTACCCCGATGCTATAGGCGGAGCGCATACTTACGTTTACAACTTGGCTAGAAATTTGGTCAGGCGGAACCATGAAGTTCATGTATTAACTTTAAAGATAAAAAAAGACGCCCCTTATCAAGAGGAGATTGAAGGGATAAAGGTTTTAAGATATAACTCAGCTCCTGACGGTCCTTTAGCATTTATCAGGCGTCCCATACTAAGCATAGTAAATTCTTATAGATTATTTAACAAAATAACAAGAAAAACTAAGTTTGACATATTACATTTTCATTCCTCTTTACCGGCCTTTGGCATAAATTTTTCAACTAATAGTAAGAAAATTCCTAAGATATACACTTTTCATTCTTCGATGTATTTAGAAGTATTGGAGCAAAGCAAGAAGAAAAGATATGCTGGATTTGTAAATTCTTTGATTTTTTCTGTTATTAAATGGATAGAGAAGGTGAACTTCAAGAATAGTGATAGAGTAATAACTTTAAGTGAATTCAGCAAGCGGCGAATTTTCGAAATTTATGGTTTGCGTTATCTCGCAATAGTAGTTGTATCCGGTGGGGTAGATACTGAAAGGTTCAAACCACCTGAGGAAATTATGTCCTTAAGAAAAAAATTAAATTTACGCCAAAATAAAATAATAATCTTAACTGTTCGTCGTTTAGCTGCACGTATGGGCTTGGAAAATTTGATATCCGCCATAAAGATAGTGGTGTCTAAAAACAAGAGTATTTCCCTGTTAATTATAGGAGAAGGATTCCTTAAAGAGAAGTTAAAGCGGTTGATCGAAAAAGAAAAGCTTGAAGCATATATTAAATTGTTGGGTGCGAAATCTATAGAAGAGATTTCACATTATTATCAAGCCTCGGATTTTTTTGTTTTGCCGACCGAATATTCAGAGTGGTTTGGGCTAGTTACCTTAGAAGCACTTGCTTGTGGTGTGCCGGTTTTGGCGACCCCCATTGGAGGAACGGTAGAAATTTTGCAAGACCTGGATAAGAAGTTACTATTCGAGGGTGTAAGCCCAGAACATATTGCTAAAGGAATATTGGATTTTTTAAATTCGGAAAAAGAATGGGAAGAAATGCGTAACAGATGCAGACAATATGTAGTAAATAATTACCCATGGGATGTTGTTGTCTCAAAAACTGAAAACTTATATTTTGAGCTTTTAAAACATGAATAATAAAAAATTATTTAGTGGAAGTTGTAATTGGAAGATTTTAATTGCTTATATAGTAATTTGTGTGATGATAATGCCTGCAACTAGATGCTGTGCAGAAAATAATATTTTAATTACACCACAACCACAAGAATTGACAACAAAAAATTATGATGTTCCTATTATAAAAGGGTGGTGGCTTACGGTTGATAAAAATAATAAAGAAAATCTTTTTTCTGCAAGATATTTAGAACATCAATTAATGAGTAAGTTTAATTTTAACCTTCCCATTGAAAAGACGACTTTTATAGATAAAGAAAAGCGTATTATCCTTGGAACAGTTGAAGATAGTGTGGTTAGAGAAACCATAAAAAGGTTAAAAATACATATTCCCGAGACAATTGGTCAAGAGGGATATATTTTGGAAGTTTTCGATGATTGTATTGTTATTGTTGGCAATGAAGCTGCCGGTGTATTTTATGGGGTACAAACCTTACTGCAACTGGTCAAGAAAAAAGATAATAACATTGTTGTTCCAGCAGTCAAAATTACAGATTACCCTACGACAAAAAACAGGGGTGTCCATATTTTAGATATGGATTTCAACAAAATAAAGGCTCAACTTGATCAAATAGCGCAGCTTAAAATGAATGTTGCCATAATTCAAAGCGCGAACTACTTTAAATTAAACAAACGAGACAATCAGAGAAAATTTAGAGAAATATTTTCCTACGCCAGAGATCGCCATATTGAACCTATTCCAGAAGTGACGAGTTTTAGCGTGGGGCAATTTGTACTTACTGAAGATCCGCATGCTGCTGAGGGTATTTGGGTAATAGATGAACATTTTAAGTTCGTAAATGATGAAGCAGAACCACTAAATCCGACAAAGCACTCCTTAGTCAATGTTATTAGAAGCGAAGATTCCAATGTTTGTGTAAAGTGTTTAGATAAAACAAAAACTTACAAAGAGGGCATAGATTACAAAATAGTTGAGGGCGATATTGCCTATCCATTTTCGCTTGGTAAGCAACCTACTAAAATAATAAGGATTCCTGATGGTAGTATAAAGAGCGGTGCAGAAGTACTAATAAGCTATGATTATGTTGAAAGAATGTGTTCTTACGCGGTGTGGAGTGTTCCATATTGTCCTTCTTCAGAAAGAACTTATAAAATTATGTTTAGGACACTAAGGGATGTAATCCAGATTTTACATCCACGTTATATCAGCATTGGGCATGATGAAATAAGAGGTTTAAATAGAGACTCAAGATGTCGCAAAAGAAATTTGAGTAATGCTGAATTAATGGCAGATGAAATTAATAGGTTAAATGATTCTGTTAAAGATATAGATCCAGATGTTAGACTATTGATGTGGGACGATATGCTTAATCCCTGGCACAACGGTGGAGATGAAAATTATCAAGTGCAATTTGGAGGGTTGCCCGGCAAGACAGCACCTGCTTTAGATTTAATTTCAGAGGATATAGTTTTAATTATATGGTGGAGTGACAAAAAAGATTGGTTAGAAAAGATGAAGAGAAGTCCGGATTATTTTGAGGCGAAAGGATTTGAATATTTAGTTAGCGGGTCTAGTGATATGAAAAATATAGAAAACTGGATAAAAATTATAAGAGATAGAAAGAAAGGGTTAGGAATAATTATTGCTAGTTGGAAAGGTTTTGAAAATAATATAGAAGCCATCAAATTTGCAGCGGAGCATTCTTGGACAGAGTAAAAATAATCCAAAAGGAAAGTATCCTAGATTCTATGGTTAAAGTGTCAGTTGTAATGCCTTGTTATAACGAAGCAAAATATATTGGTCAATGCTTGGATTCAATAATTGCCAATGATTATCCAAAGGGGAATTTAGAAATATTAATATATGACGGTGGCAGCACCGATAAGACATTAGAAATTTTAGATAAATATAGTAAAAAATATCCTTTTATTACAATTAAGTATAATCCTAAAAAGATCCAAGCTGCCGCTATGAATTTAGGCATTAATGATACTAAGGGTAATATTATAATAAGAATGGATGCCCACTGTTGGTATTCTAAAGATTATATATCAAAAGTTGTTAAATTGTTAAATGAAACTGATGCAGTGAATGTGGGAGGGGCTCAGACAGGCAAAGGTAATACTTATTTTACGCATAGTTTAGCACTTGCAATGCCGAATCCTTTTGTTTCAGGTAACGCAGCCTATAGATCTGATAAAAATATACAACAAGGAGTCGATACAGTTTATTTGGGAGCATGGCATAAAAAAGATTTAATAGCTATTGGAGGCTTTGACGAATCTTTTTTTGTTAATGAAGATTACGAATTGAATTACCGCCTTCGTAAAAAAGGAGGGAAGATTATTTTTTGCCCAGAGATAAAATCTATATATTATGTCAGAGCTTCTTTTGTTAAATTATTAAAGCAGCACTTTAGATATGGTTTTTGGAAAGTTAAAACTCTAAAAAAGCATCCAGCTTCATTAAAACTAAGGCAAATGGCAGCCCCTCTTTTTCTTATAGCTTTATTGTTAAGCTTCATTTTTTATACTGTAGGTTTCCGGACCCCACTTTGGATGTTATCATGTTGCTACGCGTTTGTATTCATGTTATTATTTAAAAGTGACCTCAATATGAACCAAATTAGATATTTGCCGGCGATATTTATTATTGCTTTATTTATTCATATATCATGGGGAATAGGTTTTTGGAGTGGGTTGATTTTTTGGACTGTTAGCTATAAAAAATTACGGAGACAAAAATGAATATTTTTATTACGGGTAGCAGTGGTTTTGTTGGTAAGTATCTTATTAATGAATTCCTATCTCAGGGTCACAATGTGACGGGATACGATGTTGCCCAACCTACAATTTTAAATGAAAAGTTTGAACATGTAAATGGTGATGTGGGTGATAGCCCAAAGATACTAGATGCTTTAGGAAGAAAGAAATACGATTTAATTATACACTTAGCAGCTAAGCACTATGATTATGGCATAGGAAAAGAGGAATATTTTGCGGTAAATGAAGATGGAACTAAAAATCTATGCAATGCGGCGAGTATACATAATATAAATAAACTGATATTTGTAAGTTCGGTTGCGGTTTATGGCAGCAGCAGTAAGCCAGTTTATGATGATAGTTTATGTACTCCAGAGTCGTTTTATGGCAAATCAAAATTAGCTGCCGAGAAGCAAGTAAAAAAATGGTACGAGGGAAAAAAGGGAAGGTCTGTTTTTATTATAAGGCCAGCTGTAATTTTTGGCCCTGATAACTACGCCAATATGTACCATCTAATAAATAAAGTTATATTTAAAAAGTTTATTTTTATTGGTGCCGGAACTAATATCAAATCAATTGCCTATGTAAAAAATCTTGTTAAAGCCATAGCATTTCTAATGAATAAATTAGACACCGATAAATTTAATACTTTTAATTATTCTGATGAACCCCAACTGATGATAAAACAAATAGTAAAAAAAATTGCCTTCTATGGCAACGTTAATTTGCCGAAAATTAAAATTCCACTTTTATTAGGAATTCTGTTAACGTGGCCTCTGGATTTATTGCAAGCAATAACGGGTAAATTGATTCCAATAACATCTAATAGAATAAAAAAATTTAACAGTCCCACTCATTTTGAGTCAAAAAAGATAAGAGAATTTGGTTATATTCAGGGCATTGATTCTGATCAAGCTTTTCAGAAAACAGTTATATGGATAACAAAGTTAAACAAAAGCAAATAATATGAATTTAAAATTATTTATAATTCTCTCAGCATCTTTTATAGTAGCTTTAATTCTTACTCCAATAATAAGGTTTGTATCTATTAAGTGGGGATTTATTGATAGGCCTAGCATGCGTAAAGTTCATAAAAAGCAGATACCTAGCTTGGGTGGTGTGTCTATTTTTATAGCCTTTATGGTAGTTGCTATAACGGCTTGTATTCAGGATCAGGGTATTATTTCTTCTAAAGTATGGGGTGTTGTTTTAGCTGGGTTTATTCTTGTGATTATGGGTATCTATGACGATATTAAGGATATGCCAGCTTTTATAAAATTGTCTGGGCAGATTCTGGTTGCTTTTATCGCTTACGCTTTTGGATTTAGAATTGAAGAAT
>Ga0222637_1000549_pt1 | contig 15818 bp, 10 predicted proteins | sample AntAcemetagen143_FD_181149 | JGI IMG/M metagenome (GOLD analysis project Ga0222637, IMG submission 181149) | Saline water microbial communities from Ace Lake, Antarctica - #143 | ecosystem: Environmental > Aquatic > Non-marine Saline and Alkaline > Saline | place: Antarctica: Ace Lake...
CCTGTGGCTATGACGTCAGTTTTAGCTGTAAGTATGAAAGAGATTTTAAAGAAAGGTGGTTTGGTTAAAAATTTACTGGCTTCTGAAACTCTAGGTAATGTTTCTATTATTTTAACTGACAAAACCGGAACCATAACTAAAGCAGAAATGAAATTATCACAGATTATTTCTAGGAGTGGTTCTGATGATGACAGGAAAGATATTCTAAAGAGAGCTGTTTTTAGTTCAGACGCTTTTATTGAGAGAGATGAAAAGAGTGAATTAATTATTCATGGTCGTCCTTTAGAGAAAGCTATTCTTTCAGCTGGTTTGGAACAAGGAATTAGTCAGGAGGAGTTGGAAGAAGAAAGTAAGCGTTTGGATCTCTTGTTGTTTTCCTCAGATAATGGTTACGCGTTATCTTTAAATAAATATAAGAATGGAAAGAATAAGGTTTATGTTTCGGGTAGGCCAGAAATTCTTTTAGAAAAATCAAAATTTGTTTTAAGGGATGGAAAAAAGGTCAAGATGACGTCAGGTGATATTAAATATTTTGAAAGACTTTTAGAGGAAAAGACCAATCAAGGGATGCGTTTGACTGCAATTGCTTCGAAAATTGTTTCTTGGGATAAAATATCTGGTGGTAGTATTAATAACTTAGTTTTTTGTGGTTTGTTAGTCTTTATTGATCCGATCCGAGATGATGTTAGAGAATCCTTAAAGCTTTCTAGAGAGTTAGGGGTTAGAACTATAATGTTAACTGGTGATAATCAAGGAACAGCCCGTAAAATAGCTGAGGAAGCTGGTATTATAAAAAAAGGTGGACGTGTTCTTGAAGGTGGTGATACAGAAAACATGAGTGATAAAGAGTTATTCAAGGCTTTAGAGAAAGTTAGTGTTTTTTCTAGAATGAGTCCTTCTCAAAAATTAAGGATTTCAAAAATTCTGAAAGAGCATGGTGAGATTATTGCTATGACTGGGGATGGTATTAATGATGCTCCTGCCTTAAGGAATGCAAATGTGGGTATTGCTGTTGAAAGCGGAACTGATGTGGCTAAAGAGTCTGCTGATATTATTTTATTAGATAATAGTTTTTCTGTAATTATAGCTGCCATAGAGGAGGGTAGGCGAGGAATTGATAATCTGAAAAAAATTACTGCTTATTTATTATCTACGAGTTTCAGTGAAGTTTTTGTTATTGGTGGAGCTTTATTTTTTGGGTTACCTTTGCCAGTATTAGCTTCTCAAATTTTGTGGATAAATATAATTGAGGAAGGTTTAATGAATTTTTCTTTTGTGTTTGAACCGAAGGAAAAATACTTGAAGACAAGGGATAGTTTTTCTGCTAATCAAGAAATATTGACACCTAAAATAAAAAAAATGATTTTAATTATCAGTTTAATAACAGGAGCTTTTCTCACAACTCTCTATTTTGTTTTGACAGCTTTAAATCTACCGCTTGAAGAGATAAGGACTATTATGTTTGTTTCGCTTTCTATTGACTCTTTATTTTTTGCTTTCTCTCTTAAGTCTTTTTACAAACCTCTTTGGAAAATTAATTTATTATCAAATAAGTTTTTGATTATGGCATGGTTGTCTGGAATAGGAATGATTGTTGCTTCTTTTTCAATTCCTTTTTTACAAAAAGTTTTGCACACAATTCCACTTAATTCTTTAGACTTTGCACTTATTCTATTTTTTGGTTTGTTTAATATTTGTTTGATAGAAACTATCAAGTATTTCTTCTTTGAGAAAAGTTCTAAACATGCTTACTAATTTGGTGTATAATAAGGAAATTATATGTTAGATTTAACTTTTATTTTAGTACCGATAATTGCTGTTATTATTTTAAATGCAGTTTTTCTATGGTTTATTTTTCAGAATATCAAGAATAGTCAGAAAAATAATAATGGTCAGGACGATAAAAGTATGTTGCTTTTACAGAATCAGATGAATGAGCTTAATAAAACGCTTGATTTGAAAATGGGAGAATCAGCTAAGTTAATGAGTGAATCGGTTAAAACTCAATTTGGTGAATCTCAGAAACTAATTAGAGATATTACTGGTCAGATGACTGAAATTAAGGAAACTAATAAACAGGTGTTTGGAATGACAGAACAATTACAGAATTTGGAAAAAGTTTTGAATAATCAGAAACAGAGAGGAAATTTAGGTGAGAAAGGATTAGATTTAATTTTAGGAAATATTTTACCGCCGACTGCTTATCAAATGCAATATAGTTTTAAGGATGGTGATATTGTTGATGCTATAATTCACACCAAAGATGGTCTTATCCCTGTGGATGCTAAATTTTCTTTAGATAATTATAATCGGATTATTAACGAAGAGAATGAAATCAAAAAGGTTGAGTTGGAAAAAGATTTTAAGAATGATTTGAAAAAGAGAATTGATGAGACTTCGAAATATATTAAACTAAAAGAAGGGACATTGCCTTTTGCTATTATGTATATACCAGCAGAGGCTATTTATTACGATCTATTAGTTAATGAAGTGGGGACCATAAAAGCTAATACTAAAAGTTTGATTGAATATGCCTATAAGGAGAGAAAAGTTATTATTGTATCACCAACAACTTTTGTGGCTTATTTAAATACAATTTTACAAGGTTTTAGGGCTTTTAAGATTGAGAAGGACGCAGTTGAAATATTAAAAAATGTGGAGAAATTACAAGGACATATTCGAGCTTATGATGTTTATAATACTAAATTAGGGGCTTCGTTATCTACGACAGTTAATCACTACAATACTTCACGTAAAGAGTTAAAAAAAGTTGATAAAGATATTCTTCACATTACAGGTAAGTCCAATGATCTTGATCCTTTATTAATTGAAAAACCAGATGTGGAAGATTAAACCTGTTTGTTAGCAGGTAGATTTGTATATTGGTAAACAGATTTGGTGAAGAGTACTTGTATAAACATAATTAAGCAGTTTAAAGCTTTATTAATTAATTTTTTAGAAAATATGCCTAAGAAAAAAATAGAGAAGGTGGTAAAAAAGTTAGAAAAAAAAGAAAAGTTTATTATTCCATTACACGACAGAGTTTTGGTTAGACCTTTAACGGATGAAGAGTTAGAAAAGAAAACTGATTTTGGTATTATTTTACCAGATACAATGGACGAAGAAAAAATAAAAGATCAGGGTGTTGTGGTGGCAGTTGGTGAAGGAAAATATGATGATGGTAAGTTAAATCCAATGACAGTTAAAGCAGGGGATCGAGTAATGTTTTCTAAATATGGTTTTGATGAAATTACTATTAATGATGAAGATTATTTTATTTTAAAAGAAGATAATATATTAGCAATTATTAAGTAAGTGATAGTAAGATTTGCAAAAAATTAAGAAACAAACTTTTTTGTAGGGAAATAAACACTTAAACCCTCAGAAAAGTTGTTTATTAATTTTCTGCTCTTATTCCGGGTTTTTATAAGAATTAGCAATTATTAAGTAAATAAAAAACAAAAATTTTCAACAAGCTTTCTCCGAACAGAACACAATATTTTTTTCTACCTACGGATTCGAAAAAAATTTGTTCCTTCTCGTCCTCGTTCATAATTTTGAACAAAGCTCAAAATTACTATCTTTGCTCGGGCTCCAAAGTCTGTTTAGAGAAACTTGTTTCAGATTTTTGTAAGAATTAATTATTATTATGACAAAACAAATTATTTTTAATCAACAAGCTAGAGAATCCTTAAAAATGGGGGTTGATAAAGTTGCCAATGCTGTAAAGATAACTCTTGGTCCAAGAGGTAGAAATGTTGTTTTAGAGAAAAGTTATGGTGGACCAACTATTACCAATGATGGGGTAACTATTGCTAAGGATATTTCACTTTCAAATAAATTTGAAAATATGGGAGCGGAAATTATGAAGGAAGTAGCTTCTAAAACAAATGACATTGCTGGTGATGGGACCACTACTTCCATTGTGATTGCTCAAAATTTAATTGAGGAAGGAATGAAAAAAGTTGTGTTGGGTGTAAATGCTATTGGGATAAGGGCTGGTATAGAGAAAGCTTCAGAAGAAGTTGTAAAAGAATTAAAAAATATAGCTAATCCGATTAGTAATAAAGAAGAAATTATGCAAGTTGCTACCATTTCATCTGAATCAGAACAAATTGGTAAAATTATTGCAAATACTATTGATAAAGTTGGAAAAGATGGAGTAGTTACTGTTGAAGAGTCTCAGTCTTTCGGTGTTGAATCAGAAGTTGTAGAAGGAATGGAGTTTGATAAAGGTTATATTTCTCCTTATATGATTACTGATACTGAGAGAATGGAATCAGAATTTAAAGATTCTTTAATTTTGTTGATAGACAAAAAGATTTCATCTATTAAAGAAATCCTACCTTTATTAGAAAAAATGGCAGGAACAGGAAAAAAGGATTTAGTGATTATTGCTGAAGATGTTGATGGGGAAGCTTTAGCTACTTTTGTGGTAAATAAATTAAGAGGATCTTTTAATGTGTTGGCTATTAAGGCACCTGATTACGGAGAAAGAAAAAAAGAAATTCTTGGAGATATTGCAGCGACCGTAGGTGCTAAAGTGGTATCAGAAGATATTGGTTTGAAATTAGAAAAAGTTGGTTTAGAGGTTCTTGGTCAAGCAAATCGAGTAGTGGCTACTAAAGATAAGACTGTTATTGTCGGGGGAAAAGGTAAGAAATCTGAAATTACTAATAGAGTAAATCAATTAAAGAAACAATTAGAATTATCTAGTTCGAAGTTTGATTCTGATAAAATAGAAGAAAGAATTGCAAAACTTTCTGGTGGAGTAGCGGTTATAAAGGTAGGGGCTTCTACTGAATCGGAGATGAAATATTTAAAGTTAAAAATAGAAGATGCTGTTAATGCTACCAAAGCTGCTATCGAAGAAGGAATTATTCCGGGAGGAGGTTCAGCTTTAGTAAAAATAGCTGAAAAAATTAGTCGTAAGAATTTTAAATCAACTCTTAAGAATTTTGATATGGAGTTTCAAGTAGGTTTTAGATTACTTCTTAAAGCTCTAGAAGCTCCTTTAAGACAGATTGCTATTAATGCTGGTAAAGAAGATGGTTTAGTGATCGTCGAAAAAATTAAAAGCGCAAAAGATGGTTCTGGTTATGACGCTAGTCGAGATGAGGTTGTTTCAAATATGATTGCTGAGGGGATTATTGATCCTGTAAAAGTAGCTAGAAGTGGTATTCAGAATGCTGCTTCTTCAGCTGGTATTTTGTTAACTACGGAAGTTGCAATTGCAGATGAACCAAAAGAAGAACCTGAAAAGCAAAATACTATTGATGGTATGGGAGGTGGAATGATGTAAATCTATTTAGATTTATAACTGTGGATAAAAACACTTGACTTTATTTTAGGTTCTGATAATATAGTAATCGTACTTGATTTGTAGCTTGCTATAAATTAAGTACATTGAAAAACATCGCCTTCGGGTGGTGTTTTTCATTTGTACTTATTTAAGTACTTTTCATATTCACAGTTTTTGTTTATTTGGTTGTTTCAATCAAATAAAAAACAAGGTATAATATAAAAAAATGTTAAATAATGAGAGTTATAAAGTCGAAATTGAAATTTTTCAGGGCCCGCTCGATTTACTTTTGCACTTGATTGAAAAAAGAAAGTTGCATATTTCTGATGTATCGTTATTAAAAATTACTGATGATTACATAAGCTATTTAAAGAGATCAGAAGAGTTCTCTATAAAGAATTCAGTTGATTTTGTTTTAACGGCGTCTATTTTGATGTTAATTAAATCAAAGTCTTTATTGCCTACTTTAGATTTAACATTAGAGGAGGAACAAAGTATTGATGAACTTGGAAAACGTTTGAAGGATTATCAAGAGGTTAAAAGGTTGAGTGTTCATGTAAAAGAAAGATTTGGAAAGAAAATAAGTTTTTTTCGTCAACCTGATAAAAATATTGAGCCAGTTTTTACACCTGACGAAAAGATTAAAGAAGAGAATGTCTTTTTAGCAATGAAAAATATTTTAGGCAATTTACCAAAGAAGGTTTTATCACCTAAGGTTTTTGTTGAGAAAGTGGTTTCCTTAGAAAAAATGATTGAAGATTTAACTGAACGGGTAAAAAATTCATTAAGTATGAGTTTTAAAAATTTCTCTGGCATGAAGAAAGATAATTTTACAAAAAAGGACAAAATTAATATAGTGGTTAGTTTTTTGGCTATGTTAGAATTAGTAAAGCAAGGTGCGATAGTTGCCAAGCAAACTTGTCAATTTGGAGATATTGATATGCAAACCCAAGAAATTAATATCCCAGATTATATGTAAAGTATATAATAGGTAAGTTAACCTGTCTAAGTAGAGGTTTAATATGTCAAAAAGTTTAGTAAGAGTTGTAAGTTTGAAAGGGTTATTTTATAAATTTTGTATAAATTTTAATTAAGTTATTTATGTTAACACTAGATTCACAAATTGAAGCCGTTTTATTTCTTAAATCGGAACCCATGCTCAAGAAGGTATTGGCAAAGATTTTGGAAAGGAACGTTGAGGAAATAAACGATGCTTTATTCGTGTTGGAAGAACGGTTAGAAACTAGGGGCATTGTTCTTATATCTAAGGAAGATAAAGTCACTTTAGCTACTTCACCAGAAATGTCTGATTTAATTGAATCAATTAGAAAAGAAGAATTATCAAAAGATTTGGGTAAGGCTGGTCTTGAAACTTTGTCTATAATTTTATACAAAGCTCCTATTACAAGGGTAGAGATTGATTATCTAAGAGGGGTTAATTCAAATTTTATTTTGAGGAATTTACTTATTAGAGGTTTTATTGAAAAAGTTGTAAATCCAGGAGATCAGAGGAGCTATCTTTATAAACCTTCGCTTGACTTATTGTCTTTTTTGGGAGTTTCGAAAGTGGAAGATTTACCTGAATATGTTAGTATTCAAGAAGAAATAAAAGATTTTAATTCTTCAGACATTTTGTTTGAAGAAGATAATCAGAATGTTGATTTAAAGGGAAATATTTAATGACTACAAAAATATGAATCTTGAAATAAAAATTACTAATAAAGAAATAAAAGTTGCCGTAGTTTTAACTTTTTTTTCTATATTAGTTTTTTTGGCATTTAAAACTGTTCTTCTTTTTAACTCACAATATGAAGAAGATTTACTTATTTCTCAAGAAAATAATTCCTTAGCTATTCTTGTTGATAATAAAATTTTTGATGATTTATCTTTGGCAGCTAAATCATATTTTATTTGGGATATTCATGAGGGTAAAAAGTTAGGCGGTTCCAATGAAGAAATGCAATTACCTTTAGCTTCCTTAGCAAAATTAATGACTGTTTTAGTTGCATCAGAATTATCAACAGATGGGACAAAAATTACTATTGAATCAATAGATTTAGAAAGTGAAGGGGATAATGGTTTAATAGCTGGGGAGGAGTGGAAATTTTCTGATATTTTGGATTTTATGTTAATAACTTCTTCTAATGATGGAGCTCAAGCGATGGCTTCAGTTATCGGAGCTTTTAAGGATATACCTGCTGGAGAAACAGAAAGAGATGTTTTTGTGAAAGCCATGAATGACAAAGTTAAGAAATTAGGTATGTCTCAATCTTTCTTTTTAAACGAAACAGGTTTAGATTTAAACGGAACAGTTAGTGGAGCCTATGGGTCATCTAAGGACGTTGCTATATTGGTTGAAAATATTCTTCAAGAATATCCTGATATATTAGAAGCTAGTTCTCATAGTCAAGCTGAGGTTAGTTCTAATCTTTTTACTCACCAAATAAATAATACTAATCAAGTTGTTGAAACTTTGCCAAATGTTGTAGCTTCTAAAACAGGTTTTACTGATTTAGCTGGCGGTAATTTAGCTGTTGTTTTTGATGCAGGAATAAATCATAGGATTGTTGTTTCTGTACTTGGTTCTACAAAAGAAGAAAGATTTAGTGATGTAGAAAAATTAATTTGGGCAACTTTAGAGAAAATTTTTAATGATAACCAAAAAATATGATTTTAAATGTTGTTAAAATATTTGTTCCATGGTTAGTTTCCTTTTTTGCTGGGTTGGCTTTTAGTCCATTTCTTACTCATTTTCTATATAAGTATAAGATGTGGAAGAAAAAGTCAGGGAATGCTGTAGGGTTGGGAGGAGGAGGAACTCCTATTTTCAATAAACTACATAAGGAAAGAGATACTAATACTCCACGTATGGGAGGTTTGGTGATTATATTTAGTGTTTTGTTTACTATCTTTATCTTTTGGGTTATATCTCAGTTTTTTCCATCTGAATTTGCTAAAAAATTAGATTTTATGAGTAGAGGACAGACTTGGTTACCTTTATTTACTTTAGTTGGAGGGGCTTTGGTTGGTTTGTTTGATGATTTCTTGGTTGTATCAGGAAAAGGTAAATATACTGCTGGTGGTTTGTCTTTGAAAGTTAGAATATTTATGGTTTTGTGGATTGGTTTGATAGGAGCTTGTTGGTTTTTCTTTAAATTAGATGTTTCAAGTATAACTATCCCTTTTATTGGTATTTGGGAGCTTGGATTTTTGTTCATACCTTTTTTTATGCTAGTAATGTTATTCCTTTTTTCTAGCGGAATAATAGATGGAATTGATGGTTTATCTGGTGGTGTTTTCGCGACTATTTTTGCAGCTTATACAGGAATTGCTTTTTTTCAAAATCAAATAGATTTAGCTGCATTTTGTGCTGTTATTGTAGGCGGTATTTTAGCTTTTTTGTGGTTTAACATTCCACCTGCTAGATTTTATATGACTGAAACTGGTGTTTTGGGTTTAACTACCACTTTAACAGTTGTTGCTTTTTTAACAGGTGAGGTTGCTGTTCTACCAATAATTGCTTTACCCTTGTTTGCCACAGTTATTTCCAATTTAATTCAGGTATTTTCTAAGAAATTAAGAAATGGAAAAAAGGTCTTTTTAGTTGCTCCTATTCATCATCATTTTGAGGCTATGGGGTGGCCTAGTTATAAGGTAACTATGAGATACTGGGTTATAGGTGTAATTTTTGCTATAATGGGTATGGTTGTAGCTTTAATCAGTTAATCTGTTGATAACTTCTTTGGAAAAAATTGATTTATTGTTTATAATGTCACTTACATATAATTGTGTATTATTATTAATTTAAGTTCTATTTCTTCTTAGGAAAGAATAAAAAAAATAAAATGGACGAACATATAGATTCAGTTAGAGACCAAAAAAATGAATCTTCTATTTTGAAAAGGTTATCTTTTTCTTTAGTGATGATTTTAAGTTTTCTTTTACCAGTTTTTGTTATACCTTCTCAAACTTTTTCATTTTTTGCAGGTAAAAGTGCTGTGTTGTTAGCTATTACTTTTTTACTTTTAACTGCTTGGTTATTAGAGAGATTAAAAAATAAAGATTTTAGTTTCAGTAAAAATTTAGTTATTTTTTCAGCTTTACTGGTTCCTTTTTCTTATCTATTATCTTCGTTATTTTCTGGATCTATAAAGAAGACAATAGTGGGTTTTGGTTTTGGTGTTAATTCTTTCAGTATGATTGCTATTCTATTTTTATTGATGTTTCTTATAGCTCGTTTGTTCGAAACAAAGAAACAGGTTATTTATCTTTATACTGGTTTGTTATTTTCTTCTGTTCTCCTTTTATTTTTCCATACATTACGTCTTATTTTTGGACCTAATTTTATGGCTATGGGGGTATTTAATAGTACTACTTCTAATTTAATAGGAACGTGGAGTGAGCTTGGAATTTTCTTTGGTTTGATTGCCATAATTTCTTTTTTGACCACAGTATTTATGAAGGATAAAAAGGTTATTAACATTATTAGTTATATCACTCTTGTAGTTTCAGTTTTCTTTATTGCACTTGTTAATTCACTTTCTGTTTGGATAATGTTGTCTTTGGTTTTATTGTTTTTTATTGTTTATACGTTGTTAACGAGTAGAACACCGGAAAGAAAAATAAATAAAAAGGCGCTTCCTATGACTTCTTTAATTCTCTTTGCAATTTCTTTGGTATTTATTTTTGCTAACGGTCCGGTTGGGGGAATTCTTTCTTCTAGTTTTAATACTTTTGATTATGAAGTTAGACCAACAATTGGTGGAACCTTTGATATTATTCAACCTACTTTGGCAAATGATCCTATTCTTGGAGCTGGTCCTAATAAATTTGCTAATCAATGGGCTGCTAATAAACCACTTGCCGTTAATAATACTCAATTCTGGGCTACTGATTTTAATTCTGGGTTTAGTTTTATCCTAAGTTCTCTTGTTGAAGTTGGGATTCTTGGTTTTCTTGCTTGGTTATTGTTCTTAGGCATGCTTACTTTTGTTGGTTTCAAGTTATTGAAATTAAATCGCCATAATAAGTTTAATCATTACATTTCTCTATCTGTATTTGTATCAACTGTTTATTTATGGATTTTTTCGTTTATATATGTTCCTGGCTTTGTTATCCTGTCTTTAAGTTTTATCTTTTCTGGCGTTCTATTAGCTTTGTGTTATCAAGACGGTGTTGTAAAGATAAAATCTATTTCTTCTCCCAGAAGTTTAGGGAAAAGTGCTGTTTTGATTGTAGTATCTGTTGCTGTTTTAATTGCTTTTGCTTTTAATGGTTATTTATTTGTTAAGAAAGCTGTAGCTTCTTCTAGAGCTCAGGAAAGTCTTATCGTCCTTAATACAGAAAATGATATAAATAAATCTATAGAATTAATGGTAAGTGCAGCTTCTATGTTTAATGATGATTTATATTATCGTTTGTTATCTGAAATGGATTTACTGTTATTAAATTCTGTAATGAGTCAGGAAGACATTGATCAAGAAACACTTCAAAGTCAGTTTGAAGGAGTTTTCCAAGCAGCGATTTCTGATGCTGGTTCGGCATTAGCTATTGATAATCTTAATTATCAAAATTGGATGACTTTAGGCAAGGTTTATAGTTCAGTTGTTTCTTTAAAAATAGAAGGAATGTATGATAATGCTGTTGGGGCTTATGCTGAGGCAAGTAAATTAAGTCCAAGTAATCCAGCTGTATATCTTACTGTGGCTAATTTAGAAGCAGTTAATGGAGATCTAGAGAAAGCTAAAGAATATGCAACAATTTCTCTTCAATTAAAAAATAATTATTCCGATGGTTTTTCATTTTTGTCTCAGATAGAATTAAATAATGAAAACCAAGAAGAAGCTACAAAGATTATTGAGGCATGGGCTCAAGCTGTTCCCAACGATCCTCAACCTTTCTTACAACTTGGTTTCTTCAAGTTTAATGCTAGAGGTTATACAGAAGCTATTCCTTTCTTAGAGAAAGCTGTTAGTTTAGATCAAAGTTCTATCGACGCTGCTTATTTACTTGGTTTAAGTTATGAAGGAGCAGGAGAGAAAGAGAAAGCTGTTAATTTGTTTACTCTATTGAGCCAAGCTCTTCCTGAAGATGAAAACATTAAGACTATTTTACAAAATATTCAAAATGGAAGAGATCCTCTTTATGGTTTAAATACTCAGCAAGAACAACAACCTATTATCCCTGTAGCCGAGCAAAATCCCATGGAGAACGATTTACAAGATCCTAACTTAGTAGACAACAACAATAACTTAGATGGCATGGTAGAGTAAATTGTTATGATAAAAAGTGTGTTTGGTTTATTGAATAAAAACATAAGCGGTCTTCATCAGACCGCTTATGTTTTAGGGCTATTTGCTTTTTTGTCTCAACTATTAGCACTTCTTAGAGATCGACTTTTAGCCTATTCATTTGGTGCTGGAGAGGCTTTAGATATCTACTATGCAGCTTTTCGTATTCCAGATTTTATTTTTATTGCGGTGGCTTCCATTGTTTCTATATCTGTTTTAGTTCCTTTTTTAACTGAAGAAGTGAATCAAAAGCACGGAAGGGAGTTTATGAGTGAAGTCTTTTCAGTTTTCTTGATTTTAGTTTTGGTAATATGTACAATCGCTTTTTTTTTGATGCCGAAAATTATATCTTTTGTATTTGAAGGCTTCTCTCCTGAGGCAATTAAACAGGTTATTACGTTATCTAGGATATTATTGTTGTCGCCAATTCTTTTGGGTCTTTCAAATTTTTTTGCTAGTATTATTCAAGTTAAACAAAAATTTCTAGTTTATGCTATTGCACCTCTTTTTTATAATGTTGGGATTATCATTGGTATAATCTTTTTTTATCCAATTTTTGGTTTAGTAGGTCTTGTTCTGGGTGTGGTTCTAGGAGCTTTTATGCATTTAGCAATACAAATACCTTCAGTTTTTCGTTTGAAGTTTATGCCCAAATTATCTTTCGTACATGATTTTAAGAGAATAAAAGATATTATAATTCTTTCTCTTCCGAGGACATTGGCTTTGTCTTCAAACAATCTTGCTTTGTTGTTTCTAGTAAGTTTAGCTTCCTCCATGGGGGAAGGTTCTGTGTCTGTTTTTACTTTTTCATTTAGTCTTCAATCTGTCCCTTTAAGTATTATAGGAATAAGCTATTCTGTAGCAGCTTTTCCTACTTTAGCTAAATTATTTTCTAACAAAAAAGTTGATGAATTTTTTGATCAAATTACATCTGCTGCTAGACATATTGTTTTTTGGGCAACAGTAGCACTTGTTTTATTTATTGTTTTAAGAGCTCAAATAGTGAGAACTATTTTAGGGTCTGGTAAGTTTGATTGGGAAGATACTCGTTTAACAGCAGCGTGTTTAGCTGCTTTTGCTTTGTCCGTAACAGCGCAAAGTTTAGTTTTGTTGTTTATTCGTGGTTATTATGCAGCAGGTAAGACATTTAAGCCGGTTTTAATTAGTGTTATTTCTGCTTTTTTAATCATAATATCATCTTTTTTGCTTAGGTGGTTGTTTGTTAACTATGATTTTATCAGAAATTTAGTTGGATTAATTTTTCGTGTAGAAGATATTAAAAACATAGATGTGCTTATTCTTCCTATTAGTTATTCTTTTGGGACTTTCATTAATGCTGGTTTATTATGGTTTACGTTTCAGAGAGATTTTAATCGATTTTCTCCTTTTTTAGAAAAATCATTTCTTCAGACTTTTATAGCCTCTCTTATAATGGGTGTGTTTGCTTATTTTTCTTTAAACCTTTGGAATTATGTTTTTGATATCAATACTTTCTGGGGTATTTTTTTACAAGGTTTTTTGTCTGGGGTGATTGGTTTAATTGTTTTAGTTTTAGTACTTAAGTTACTCGGTAATCGTGAAATTGATGAGATTTTATTAGCTGTTAAACAAAAGTTTCATTTGAGTTAAAATTAGTTTCTAAATCATAGCTTTTACAGGGGTCCGACCCCTGTTAGGGGTCGGACCCCTGTAAAATTATTTTTTAGCTTGACTTAAACATAATTAAATATTATAACTTGATTTAGTTGTTGTTCTTTAACTTAAAAATTTTGGAGGGAAGAAGAATGAAAAAACCATTGTTAATTCTAATTTTAACTATTGTTTTATTTGTTGTTGTTATAATTGCCTATAGGGTTTATGTTTATGAAATTAATCCTTGTATAAAAATAGGTGACGGGAAAGTTTATTTTGTAAAAGCAGGTGATTGTATAAATAAGATTGCTGCAAAAAATAATATTCTCCCTAAACAATTACGAAAAGCCAACGGAATGAAATTTGGTAAATTTTCTATTCAAATAGGTCAACGTCTTATTATTCCTGAGATAGAATGGATAAATCACTATGGATCAGCTTCTTGGTATGGTCCTGGTTTCCATGGAAAGAAAATGGCTAACGGACAAGTTTATAATCAATATGGTTTGTCTGCTGCTCACAAAAAGCTACCTTTAAATTCAAAGATTAAAGTAATTAATCTTTTGAATAATTTGTCTATAATCGTTCCTGTTTCAGATAGAGGACCTTATATAAGAGGTCGAATTGTTGATTTGTCTTATGGAGCCGCTAAAGCTCTTAAAATGGTTGAGAGGGGAGTTGTTCCTGTTAAAGTTATTCCTCTGAATTAAGAGTATCAAGAACCATAAACACTTAGGTGTTTATGGTTCTTTTTTAACTTAATTACTACAGAATGTTGGAGATTTTGTGGTAATTAAGTTAATTTTAGTTTTTTTAAAAGTTTTGTATTACGAGTTATTAAGTAATATATAAATAAGAAAAAACCTTATATGCTTATTCTATGTGGTCACAAATTACTAAATATTTTTTTCGTCTTTATGGACTCAAAAATATATAAGTGTTTGCCGGTCCACCTATTTCCTATCTCGCTTTGCTCGATATAGGAAATTTTTTACTTTGCAAAAATCGGATAAAAAACAAAGCAGTTTGTTTTTTATTCCGGCTCACGGTTTTTACTCCAGAGGGTCGTAAAAATATGTCTGTGCCTTCACAAATCACCAAAGAGCAAAGCAGTTTATTTTTTCTTAACGTTTTGTGTCACGAGTCACTAAACAAATTTTTCGTGCTTCGCGCTCAAATTTGCTAAGTGCTCTCGACCCCGCCTCATTGTTGCTTCTTTCAGTCGCAACATATTCCGGCTTCACAAAATGTTCGCAAGCCAAGCAGTTGGCTTGCTTTACATATTTTGTGACCCTACAGAGATCGTCCTGACGGTTTCTAAATAAAATTCTTCGCTACCACTCGAATTGTATTAAGAACCGCGGGACACGGCTCGTTGTTACTCCTTTCAGTCGCAACATATTCCGCCGTTCGATTCTCTACGAAAGCCAAGCAGTTGGCTTTCTGTAGGTTCACGAATTTCCACTTTGTGTAAATTAGTGACCCCTTTACTTGGCTTTCAGAACAAGAATCACAAAGAAAGTATATTAAAAGTTCCATTCAAAGTCTTGAATCTATTCTAGGTTAATTGTTTTTATATTTTTGGTAACTCCATTTAGTTGATGATGTTCGAACTTGTGTATTATTCAGTAGATGATAGAAAAAGCAAAACAAAAATCTTAATTCTATTAAATAGTCCTGTGTATTTTTTTAAGATTTGGATATCTTCGTTTAAAAAAGAGAATTTGTTATTTAGATTTTGAAAAGATATTTTTAAATCTTCTTCTAACTTTTTTGTTTTTACTATATAGTTATTTGAATACAACTCAGCTTTAGTAACAAATTCAATAAAATTCACTAATTTCTCGTTATTATCTTTTGTTGCTATACTTAATTGATCTGTATAACCAATTTGGTTCATTAGCATGATTTTTAGCTCGTCGCTTTTTTCAAAGTTTTTATTATGATATTTACCAATATTTTTAAGATATTTTTCAAATTTTAAAATTGTTTTATTATAAAAAAGCAATTTACTTTTTAGATTTTCTGTTTCTCTTAGAGTTTTCTTCTTTAGTTTTTGATATTTATTTATTAAATGATTTATTTTATTTAAAGCATGGTTAAATTGTTCATCTGATAAATATCCATAGGTTGTAGTATGAATAGTTTTAGATTCAAAACCTCTTTCAACTTCAACGTTTTTTCTGCCATATTCCATTATACCTGAAAAACCTAGAACCATTGCAGTAAGGTCAGTATAAAATTCATTATCTTTATTTTTATGTAATAGGGAATATAAAATAATGTGAGAAAGTTCGTGAGCCATAACGGAAATAAAAGAATCTGGATATTCAGCACAATTTTCACTAACTCTTATATTAATTGGAAAATTTTTTAAATTTGGCGAGCCGTACATTGGTAGATTACTGGGAATAGAAATTTGAGCAACAATACCTTCATTACCCCTTCCTCTATAATCTGTTTTAACTAAATTTTGACTATTAAAACCATCATTATTATTAGGTGTATAGTTTTTAGAAACATAAGATAAATTAATTTCTATTGGTAACCCTAGATGATAAGTGATATCTTTTACACACTCTTTTATGTCTTCG
>Ga0222637_1000550_pt1 | contig 15781 bp, 41 predicted proteins | sample AntAcemetagen143_FD_181149 | JGI IMG/M metagenome (GOLD analysis project Ga0222637, IMG submission 181149) | Saline water microbial communities from Ace Lake, Antarctica - #143 | ecosystem: Environmental > Aquatic > Non-marine Saline and Alkaline > Saline | place: Antarctica: Ace Lake...
CATTCTATTTCTAATCCATTAATTGTCCAGTTGTCATTTAGTGGACATGGATCAAAATAGTCTTTTACTAATTCCATTACCCATTCTGGTGTTGCCCAAGAATCAGTCATTGTGACGACTCCTTTTTCAAATTAGACGAACATTTCATAAATGTAACCCAGTGTGTATTCATTCGTTTTCCTGATGGATGGCCTAATAATTTTTTGTATTCTGATAATTTTAAAATATCTTTTAGTGGAATATCAGATTCATTCCATTTAAATATTAAAATGCCATTCTGTTCTAAAACCCTAAAGCATTCACTAAATCCTTTTCTTAAATCTTCTTCCCATGTATCTTTATTTAAGCATCCATACTTTTTCGCCATCCAACTATTCTTTCCCAATGACTTCATGTGTGGGGGATCAAACACTACTAATCTAAAAAACTCATCTTGATATGGTATTTTTCTAAAATCCATGAGAACATCAGGAGCTATTTCTAATCTTCTTCCATCACATAATGTAGTATCTAATTCTCTATTATCTCCGAATATAACATTTGGGTGTTTCTTATCATCCCAAAACATTCTACTTCCACAACAAGGATCTAAAATTCTATTACTCATGCTTTATCCCCCGAATTGTTCGTACTTTTGATAGATTCAGTAGCCAAAACTGCCAAAGCAAAATTAGGAAGTATCTTAGTTATCCTTATCTTGACAAATTCATTTAAAGTAATACTTAACTTCTCTTTGTCCTTTAAAAATATAATAAAATTTCTGTACATAAAAATGAAATCATTATTCTTACCTAGCCTATCTACAGTTAGATTTAATACTTGATTGATATATACTGGTTGTTTGTTTTTCATGATTATCTATTCGGGCAATTATGCTCTTTATAGTCTACCCATTTTCTGCATAACTGACAGTATATTTTTAATTATCCTCCAAATCTTTCTATTCTTTTTTCAGTTTCCATGATTATGTTCTTTTGGAATATTCTCACTAGAATACACCAAAACCCTATGTTTGCTATAAGTATGCCTAGTAACCAGTCTAATGCAATAATCCATTCGTTCATTCCCATGTGATTATAATATACCTATGAGCCATTATGTCTGGACTTATTCCAACTACTCTACCATATCTCCCATTAGAGCAAGTCTTTCCTTCCCAAATTATACATTCTTCTTTATTTACCATTTTAGTACAATGCACACGGCAGGATTCGAACCTGCTACAAAGCCTAGAGGGATACTTTACCTCGTCCCCTTTCGTGTGCAATCAATGAGGTTTAGTACATGCCTAACTCCTCGATGACTATGAAATGTGAGCGGGATTAACGACTTCCCTCGCCTCTCAAGCTAAGTGTTACTTGCATTTCTACGGGCAACCCACATTAATCAATGAGGACGTATCCATAAGGAAGCCCTCGATGATTATGATTGTGGGTAACTCTCCCACTAGCAAATAGCTTAATAATAAATTTTATTGATTTCTTCCTGCTATAACAATATCTAATTCCTTAGCTTTTAATAAACTTAGTTCCATTGCTTTTTCAATAGATTCTGCATAAACTTTAACCTTTCCGGAATATTGCCCTTTCGCATTCACAGAGATTTCAACTGAATGTGGTTTTTCTGTGATTACTTTTTGTATTGTTGCACAAGCATCTCTAATTTCTCTAATTTCTTCTTTACTTCCTTCCATTATTTCTTCCATATTAATCAAGTGAAACCTCAGATTCATCAACATATTCAGCTTCAATATCTTTTTGGCTAACTTCAACCTTACCTCTTTCAACCTCCTCAATTAAATCCAAATCATTACAAACCAAATTAGATATATCTCCCAAAATATCAATACTATCCCTCTCAACCTTACCAGCTCGATTGTAATAAACCATTTTAGATTTAATTGTTCTAAGCTTTAAATTAATCCTGTCTAATTTTTCATCTCGAATAACTCTTTTTTGAGCTTTGTTGGCAAGTCTAACAGTTTTATCTCGGTCAGCTTTTTTCCTTAATTCTTTTAACTCTTTCTTTTTGATTTTTAAGAGTTCTTCAGAGTCAGGTTCATTGACCTCATATGCGTATGTTTGTTCTGTGTTATTTTCTTCCATTATTTTTTACCCCCAACTTCTAATTTATTTAATCTAATATCTAAATCTCTATTTTCGAGAGCAATTTGGTCAATCATCTCTTCCATATCTTCTTGCCTACATTTTGGAGATTCACACTTACCATCTGGCAAAATAATTCCACAAACTCTTTTACAGTGAGTACATCTCATTCTTCTAATTCCTAAATAGTCAAAAGCTTCCATTTACATAATACCCCAATATTTGAATAATTTAATAAAGAAAAATGCAGAGATACCTGATGTTATTACTGAAACTGTAATGATTAACATTGTTTCACAAAATCTATTCAATTTGCTCATTTTAACTCCTCCATAAAATTTTCTGGTCCTTCAATTGAACACTCTCCACAAATTTCCATTATAATATTTTGAATAACCTTAACAGTTTCTTTTGGTTGTCTCATTTTATCTGTATCCAAAACTAATTTTAATTTCATAGGAATTTCTCATAACTTTTAATTAAATCACCGAATGTCTCATCGAGTTTTCTCATATTGTCTTTATCTGCGTGTGTGATTGCGTTTCCGATACTATTTGCGAAACTTCCACCATAGAAAATCATTGGTTCTGATAGTTCTAACATTTGGGCTCTATTCATTTTTTATCACCAGATATTTTTTCAAATTGTAAATTTATTTCATCTTTCATTATTGCAAATTTTTGTCTAATTCTAGCTTTCATCTCCTCTTCATTTTCATACTCAATTTCTTCATTCACAAATTCTGCTGTGATAGTTTGGAAATCACGAGAGAGTTTTAATCCAACATTAAAACAGCTCTTCATATCAGTCTATCTCCTGCAAGTTCCTTAAGATTCTTTAATAATGCTGGATACTCTTGAAATACTCCATTAAATTTTTCTCTCAACATTCTAATAAATTCCTTAACATCTTCTTCATGGTAGAAATTTATATTATCGTTATTTCTTAATTCGTCTATATGTTCGAATGATGATTTTTCTTTATCACTTAGGCTTTTCATACTAGATCCTCTCCAAATATTTCACATTTTAATAATTTCAATTTCTCCCAATCTGCAATAACTATACGACTTTCTCCGGTCTCTTGCATATATCCTACAGGATTTGTTCTAATCCTTTCTATAAATTTATTCAAATAAAACTTTACATCTTTCCTTAAAAAATAAACAATCTCTGCATCAATCTCTGTTGCTTCATCAATAATTATTCTTTTATCACTTAATGTTTCCATAGTAAGAGTATATACTTTATCATTTATAAGGCTTGTCCTTAGGGTTATTCCCAGACCTCTCCAAGTAAAAATTTAGTTTCTTCTCGACGCTGATTAATTCTTTTGTTTCGATTGTTTTAATTTTGTCTAAATGATAATTGGATAATTTTTTGTGTCTTCTTATGGAATCTTTTAGATCGAGCCTTAATCTCAATAAATTTCTCACCTGCTGACTACAACCAGCTTTTTTATAAGAAACGAAGCTCATCGGTCTAAGGACTCCATATTTATTACTTCACTTCCATTTTTACAGTCAACACTCAAATCAACAGAACTTTCAAGACTCAAATCAACACTCACAAAAGGATTAATCTTATCTTTTTTCACATCGAGCTTAGAATCATAACCAAAAGTTAATTTCTCAACAACATTATCATCTGTAATAACATAATAAGTATTCATAGGTAAATCCAAACGATACTCACTATTATTCTCAGAGATATTTTTTATTTTCCTTTGCAAGTGTGTTCCTCGAACTAAATTAACATATTCAATCGTCTTAACTAAATGAGCCCTAACAAGAGAACACATAAATTTATTCCAGAAGTTAACCTCTGCCGAACTTATCACAACATAATTATTAAGATGTGCAATTCGATTAAAAAATCTCTTAATCCTTTTTGTTTGTTTGCTTTGCATTTGAACATCAAAAATTTCTGAAAATTCATCTACATACAAAACTGACCCAGTAATTTTTAAATCCAAAATATCATCAGTTGAATACAGAATATTAATACCATTTTCCTTTAAATAAGGATATAATTCTTTTTCTGCTCCTAAGACATAAACAGGAATGTTAATCTTTTTCTTTAAATCTATCAGGTGAGATAGAATAAGCGAACTTTTTGCAGAATTTGGGTTTCCCACCACCCCAACAGATTTATATTTTTGGAATAATTTTATTAAGGGGTTCATTTTTTTAACTCCTCTGGATTATCTATTAGCACAAAATCCTTAATATCTAATTTAAACCAAACTTTAATCCCTTTTTTATAACGAATTATAGAACAATCCGTAACCCGTTCAATTCTACCATTTTCACCAATCCAAATCAAATCTCCATTCATATTAAATAACTTACCTTTTCTTATTGGCTTTATTTCTGGATATTTCTCCAATAATTCATTAGCATTTTTTATTTTCATAATTTCACCCCGTTCCAATTATTTAACTCGATTTGTAGAACAAAAACAGTTTTAAAATCTCCTCTAATTCTTGCTTTTTTAATCTCCAATTCTAATAATTTATCATACCTCAATTTTTTCACCATCTTTTTTATCCTCCAATTTATCTAATTCATCAAGAGCCTCACCAATACATATTATCACATATCTTAACTTTTGCTTAATATCTTCTAATTTTTTATTCATCATAATACTCATCCTCTATTCTTTTTTCTACTATGTTGTCATAATAATAACTGGCTCCATAGCCCATTAATCCTTCATTTAAATTATTACTTCCCATTAAAAATCCCCCTCAACTATTCCTTTTACAAATTCTTGATATGTTTCTTCATATTCTTTAAATAAACATATAAGTTCAACTTTCGGATTCCAATCATCAGGATAAGGAACAACCCATTTATTTAATTTTTTAACATATTTCATTTTTTATCACCCCTATTCAAACAATAACAAGTATAAACACAAGTCCAAAGAAGAAATAATCCTCCAAGATACTTAAATAATTTACTATCTGAATAAATAAACCCTATCCCGAAGAATGAGCATAATATTATATTTATTACAGCCATTAAATCCTCTATTCTGTTTGTTTTGTTTTGTTTGTCCATGTTAATTAGTAAATCTCCCAATTCTTTTAATTAACTCGGCCTTTGGGTTAATCTCTTTTTCTTCTTTATATCTCTTAATCATATTTGCCTTACTCCCAGAATATTTAATCCATCTTCCATCAGTTACAAACCATAGAGTTCTTTTAATTACCATATTAATTTTTAAAGTTTTCTTGCCTTAACCCATAAGGATCCGAATCACAGATATAATCGGTATATTCTCCGTCTGTGTTTTCTTCTTCGTTTATTTCCATCTTATTATCTTCTACCTCCAAATTCTTCAGTTCCACCCGGGCAAAATCCAGAACCATCATGTAAATCTAAACTTAATCTACAATATGGACATTTTCCACTTATGGAATTTTCCCACAATTCAGTTTCTCTTATGTGGTCTTCTCTGTTTATTTCTTCTTCGTTTATTTCTTTTTGTTTGTTCATATTGTTTTTCCTGTGTGCCTGAGGCTTACCCAGGGCTTCTCTGTTCGTTCTTTCTATGATTATCAAGAGAGACAGCCTAAACTGCCTTTCTTTTGTTAGGTGGGTTAAGTCCACTAATCTTTTTTAGCCAAATTGGCATAATAAAAATAATTATTCGATTGTATCAAATTGTTTTTTATACTTCTCCTTTAATTCATCAGTTGCAACATCTCTCATATACTCCTTATCTTCATTGTGCATATCCTCAAAATTATCCATAACTTCATCAAAAAACCCTTCTTCTCCGTTATATGGTGTTGAAATATGCAAATCTAACTCTCCGTCACATTCCATCACAGTGTTGTAGTCTTCATCAGATAAAAAGACATTTCCAGATCCAGTATTGAAATAAACTTCGGCTGTGTCTACATCAAACCTCTCACTCGCCAAATCTGTTAATTTTCCTTGATGTAATAAAGTCCAACATTCCAAAGCCATTGTCCTCTCTCTACTGCAGGTTATTTTAGACATTCCTTTTAAAATTTCTATCATTATTCATTTACCCCCTTTTTATTAAATAAATATGGCTTAAATTCGTCTTCAATCCTAAACCCACAATGAGAACATATTTTTTTATTGTCCTTAATCCAAACCAAGCTCATTTTATCACAATCACAGACAAAATAAGTTTTATCATCTCTTTTAATTTCCTTAACCATTTTTTAACCTCGGATAATATTTAAACTTTACACCATTCTTATACAAAACTCTCAACTCGTAGGCAGAAGTTAAGGGTTCACTGTTGAATATCCTGTTAAATATCCTTTGATAATTTGTTTGATTATTCATTGGATAACCTCTCATAAACTTCTTTAATACTCAACTTATCACCAAACCCTAATTCAACCAAATTTAAATCATCATCAAATTTTACCTTATTCTTACATTTAGGACAGATAATAATTTTATTCTTAACTATCTTAACATTCCAATTCTTATTATAACCATACATACAATTACAACAAATAATATTTTCATTCATTGTTTAACCTCTTGATATTCATTTTCTTAACCTTATCTTTTTTCTGCTTAACCCTTAATTTTTCTCTTTCATTAATGCATAAAAGTTTAGCCTCAATAATTTGTTTATCTGCCTTCTCAATTTTCCTCATTAACTCTTTACATTTCTTAGTACTACTTTTTATTTTATAAACTCTTTTTTTAAATCCAAATTTATCTATTTCATATTTTATACCTCTATCTTTTATTTTCACGTATTTATTCATTGTGTAATACTCCATTTTTTAATACTCCATTTTCTTTAAACCCTATTTCAACCAAATTTAAATCATCATCAAATTTTACCTTATTCTTACATTTAGGACAGATAATAATTTTATTCTTAACTATCTTAACATTCCAATTCTTATTATAACCATACATACAATTACAACAAATAATATTTTCATTCATTTTTCAAAATCTCCCTTAATATATTCCCTTTATACAATAACCCACTTCTTTCATAGTTCCATCCTCTATTCTTTAATAAATTATTCATTGGATAATCTCTCAATTTTATATAATCAAACCCTTCAGAGTTCCATCGGAAGTCGGGGTCGGCTATTTTTACACTTTTTTGCATAGTTACTTTTAGAATTGAATATTTATTTTTTTTAAATTGTCTTTTTACACAGGGAATTGAGAAAAGGGGTTTTCTTTGACGCAGTGCACATACACTATATACTATATTACTATATAGATATCTATATACCTGTTGAGTTGCGTTAATAAAAGAGGAGTTTTGATTATTTCCCTCTGTAGAAAGTAGGTTCTTTACGAGAGATTTGGTCTCCAGTGGAAATATAGGTTCTATTTTACGAGAGATACCCCACTTTTTCCCTTGGTTAGCAGTTTTCTCCATTTTAATCTAAATTCTCCCCTAATTCCTTATTTAACTTATTCTTTGTTTGCATTTTTGCATACTTATAATCATATTTATTAAATTCCCCAAAAACATCATATTTTAACTGCTTAACTCTTCTCAACATATCTATCTTATATTTAGGATTGTGCGAACTTTCCAATAGGGTTATTACTATATCAAACCGCTTATTTAAATCAAATTGTCTTTCCTTCTGTGTTTTATAATCTACCATGCCATAACCATCCTTTTTAATGTCCTTCTTATCCTTTTTGGAGTTCGATTGGCATAAAACCAATTATATAAAGATATTCTTTTGTGGTTTAGGTAGCTTAGGATTATCTTAGAATCATAGCCCAGCAAATAAGAACCTAACATAATAAGGGGGATTGTTGTCATAGGTACTAATGTTGTTATAAGCCCTATGCCTATACAGGTAATACCGCTTAGGGATCTAACCAGGCCAATCTTATTATAAGAGCTTATCTTATTATGTGTGTTATACCTATATACTGCTATATCTTCGTGTGTATATTCTTTTTTGTTTGTCATCTTCTTTTTTATAGTGTGTTTGTTTTGTTGTTACTTATTAGTAGTAATACAAAATGCCAAAAAAAATTATTTCTTCTTTTGGTATAGGTGATATACTTCTCTGTCTAGTCGTATCATTTCAGACACTATAGGCAGATCACTATATCGCTTATCGTATTTTGTTACCATAGTATATTTATGAGTTCGGACTATATAAACTTATGTGTTAGTATACATTTTTGTTATATGATATGTTGTTTTTTGTAGTGATTACATAACTATATAAAGGGATATTTTGCTCATTTTGTTACTACGGGGGGGTAGTGAAGTTTTGGGGATTTTTGGAGTAGAGAGTGGTACATTCAGAATTTTCTAATAATTTTAACAAAAAGTATATACTCAATAGATAGATTTATAAAGTATATACTCCTAGACTTATTAGGAGGATAAAAATGATAAACGTAAAAATAACAATGGTTGATGGCACCGAGTATAATATTCGAAATAGTGCGGAGAGCATAAAGGAGGCATATAAGCGGATAATCGCACCGTATGGAACAAATATGTCTTTTGTAGAGATATTGCCGGATACAATAATCGCTACTACAAATATAGTCAGTCTAAGAAAATTATCTGATGAAGAGGTTAATAAGTTGAATGAGCCTAAAGTTGAAGAGGTTACTGGTTTGACTGAGACTGAAGTTGAGGTTGACAATATAGAAACTGAACAGATAGAGGTAGCTCAATGATAATCATAGACACTAGAGAACAATTACCTCTCTGGGACGATATCAACTTCAAAGTTATTAGGCAAAAATTAGACGAAGGAGATTACACAACTGAAAGATTATTCAACATCGCACATATTGAAAGAAAATCCCCAATGGACATGTATGGAAGTTTAATCCAAGGACATAAACGATTTTCAAGAGAAATTCAAAGAGCAATCGAAAAGGACTTATCTTTTGCAATATTCGTCGAATGTACAGAAAAGAAGTTTATATCAATGAGATTTAAGGGTGCGTGTAGATTACAGATGAAACCTGCTACTTTGGCAAAGATTGTTTCCACATTCCAAGAAAGATACCCAATTAGGATTGTTTGGTGTAAGGATAGAGAAGATATGAAAACTAAAATGTGTTTATGGTTTTTAGAGGAAGAGGAGAAATTAAAAAATGAGTGATTTTAAAAAAATTGAACAATATGCAAGAGAATTGATAAATGATACTAATCTAGTTGTAGGTTCAATTCATGCAGATAACCTTAATCCAGATGATTTGTGTATAAAATTAAAAGATAAGGATATTAAATATAAAACGTTTATTATAATTACACTTGAGGAAAAAAATGACTAAATTACAAAAAATACACAGAGCAAATGGAAGTGACGCTTATAGTTCGCACATTCCAATAGCAATAATTAAGGATTTAGGATGGGAGAAATCAGATATTCTTTCTTTGGAAGTTGGAAAAGTGAGAGATAGGGATGTTATTATAATTTTTAAAGATGAGGTGGAATATGAAGGAAATTAGCCAAGAAGAAGTAGATAAAGCCATGGCTATAGCTCCAGAGAGAAAAGAAGAAAAAGAGATAACTGTGAAAGATTTTGAACAATTACTCACAGATATGCAGAATCCTGTAAATGCACAGAAAGAGATAGCAGTTAAGGTAAAATTATTCTTAGATAAGCGAATCAAAGATGAAATGGAACAAAAGGGAGTTTTAGGAGACAATACTAGAAAATGGATTGAAACTTACACTGCTTTGCTTGAAAAGTTACAAAGAGCAATTCATGGGGATAAATCTCTTAATCTGCATGTTCACGAGATTACACATGGTGAGATTGCTGCAAAGATGAGAGAATATGTTATTGTCGGAGAAAAAAAGAAGAAAAAGAAGAAGGAGTCTGAAGATGAGTAGAACCTATGATTTAGAATTAAGTTGTGGCTGTTTAATTGGAACAGAAGATGATATTTATATGCCATGTATGACAGACGAATGTGTAGCAGATAAAGAATATTTTAAGAAGGAGTCTGAATAATGGAGCAGTACTTAGTTTCTGGGATAACTCCAGAGATGGAGAAGATTACTTCCGATAAATTTGCTAAGTGGGATAAAATTATTGGAGATGATGTTCTTTCTGTAGGTACCCCAGAAGAACAAGAGAAAGTTTATGAATTACTTCAGGACTATACAATCTATGCCTATGCATTTCTCAAGGACCCACGAAATTCTGGCAATCCACTAAAACTATACCCATATCAAGATATTATCATAAATGACCCACACAAACGTATTGTCTTTGCCGCAGCCAACCAAATAGGAAAATCTATCTGCTTGTGCGTTAAGGCTCTAATTTTTGCAATAACCAATCCTGGAACAACAACATTAATGACTTCGAGAACAGAAACCCAATCAAAAGACCTTATCCGGCAAATCAAGAGTTTTCTACGAAATTCTTCTCTGTCTAGCGAAACTGACATTGGTGAGACAGAAACTAAAACGGAACTGTATATTCGGCATTTTGAGTATCAAGAAGTGTATGATGTAGATTTAGACAAAACATTCACAAAAAAGGTATATCTGAAGGAAAGTCGTATTATCTGTACTCCAGCAACTGAAGCGGCTTTAGGTTATGCAGTTGACTTAGCTTTGGAAGATGAACTGTTCTTTTATGATAATGGTGATCATTTCCATTTTCAGATTCTGCAACCGCGAACTTATACAACTAAGGGGCAAATCATTATATTTTCAAATCCTAATGGACAACAGGGAATTGGTTGGATAGTTTGGAATGACCCCTTTTATCATAGATACCGGTTTAACTTTTTGGATTGCCCCACAAACACACAAGAGGAATTCGATATATTGTGTAAAGGGCTTACTCGGGAGCAGATTGATTCTACTCTGTTGGCAATCTTCACATCCCCCGAGGGTGGATTTCTTACTTTGGCTGAAAGGAAGGACATGCAAGAAGTAAGAAGTTCGATACTTCCTTCTGTGATAACTCAACCGATTTACATATTTTTCGATTGGGCGAAGTCTAGAGATAGAACTGTAAGGATAATCGGTATACCGAATAAGGCTGTAAGAAAAGAGGGAGATTGGACAGACCAGGTGTATATTTATGAAATGAAGGAATATCCCGCAGGAACTGATTATACTGATATAATTGATGGAGACCTAAAAGAACTTGTTAAAGAGATTGGACCACAAAATATTGCAATGGTGGGGTGGGATAATACGGGTGTAGGACGTGGTCTTGAAGATTTTATAAGTAGAATAGAACAATTCGGTGTTCAGTGCATGCCTGTTGAATTTTCTCTGCAAAACAAATCCAGAATTTATACTCTGTTTAAACTTCTTGCCGAAAACAGAAGAATCAAAATGCCTACTGTGGAAGAATGTAATAAGCAATTAAGCATGCTTAGATTTAAAACAACTGCTCGAGGACTACTTCAAGTACATCACGAGAATGAAAGAGATAGGGATGATTTTCCTGATGCAATCGCTGGATTGTGTAGTTTAATAATTCAACCGGAGGTATCACCTGTGACGTGTGAAATAATATGATAGACGAAGAAGAACAACAAAAATATTGTGAAGCAACAAAATGTGAGAATTGTACTCAATGGCATCACCATTGTAATGCAGAGTGTTGTAGGTCTATTTTTTTAAATATTAAACCTGAACTACTTGAAGGACATGGAAGATATGTTTTTCTTAATCCAGGAAAGATGGGTATGAGTGACATTAAATATTATAAGAATCACGATGTAGATTATCTTCGAGGATTATTAAGATTGAAAAAAGAAAGAATTGAAGTTATTGGGAGAAAAGTGATTTACTTTTGGGATTGTAGCCGGCTTGATGGAAATCTTTGTTTGGATCATCCTGACAAGAAACCAGAATTATGTAAAGCTTTAACTATGGATTCTGCTAATGTTATAAATAAAACTTTTGGAGTAACTCCTAACTGTCTATTCAAATTTAAATCAAAGGAGGTTAAAAAAAATGACTAAAGAAAAAACTAAAAAAGAAGTTACTCCTAGTAAAAGTATGGAAGGAATGAAGCATGGCATGAAGATGAGTCTTGTGAAAACTAAGAATGAATATATTACAGCAACCATCAATGGTCGATATTATTTGGCTAGAACTAATATGATTGCTGCACAAATCCAATCTGGAAAAATTATCGAAAAGATTGATGATTGTCCTAAGACTGAGGAATATATGAGAGCCGAATATGCACTTCAAAAGATGGCAGCAATATCTCAAATGAGAAATGCTCACTTTGCAAAGAAGGAACTTAAAGACGATTTTAAGCTGAATGACGACGACATTTATGCAATTGAAGAAGATTATTACAATGGTAAAATTGTTAGGGAGGAATACGATGAAGGATACAATAAGAGTAAAAAAGCAGCTGGAGCAGTTAAATCAGACAAATAAACGTAATGCTGGTGCTGTTCCTTATGAAAGTGAAAATACCCAAAGATTTAAATATAAATTTCCACTTAGACTTAGTAAATACATTAATGAGAGACTCATTGCATTAAAAAATACTTGCATAAAAATCAAAGGAATGGTCCAATTAAAACTGGATAAGTTCGATTTTAAGGCTGCAGGTATTGCTACAATGATATGGTTGATGAACGCCTTTGTCGAGGGGCTAATCGTTAATTTCGCAGTCTGGGGATTACTAGGCTGGAGATTTAACTTCATCACAATCATGGCGTGGGGATTTGCAGTGAAACAATCTTTGGACTTGTACTGGAGACTAAAGATAAATGGTACAACTACAAAACTTCCTGAAAAACACTAATGGGTCACAAAATGATAGACATTTCCCTATGCTTAATTCTTTGTTTCTAGAGAGATTTTCTATGTTTGGTCAGAATTCTAAAGATACTAATTTTAAGACTTTTATAAAATATGCAAGACGTTCTCCTCAGCTTATGGGATTCATTGATATTATTGCTACTGATATGCTTAGTGACGGTGTTGAATTTACTGCTATGAATAAAGAGTCTGGAAGAAATAAAATTCTTAATGCAAGAAAGTTCTGGGCAGCGAATAGTGGGATTGAAGTTTCACAAGCAACTATTTATGATTTACTTATTACTGGAATTGGATATAACTGGATAGGAAAGATTAGCGATACACAGATGAAAGAATTTTGTAAAACTTCAATACACCAATTATTGCCAGAAGTTAAAGAGGGTGTTCTTGAATATAAGGCTGAAAGAATGATGGATGATATTAAGGACACAATGCCAGAAAAACTTACTAAAAAATTAAGACATATAGCTTCTAGTACAATGTCTAAAAATACAGATGAATATGAGGTTCTTAGTTATCTTCAGAGAGTTGGAGTTAATCATAAAGTATTTGATACTGACGAAGTTTTAGAATTTCAACTTATGCCATTCGACGGGAAGGTTTATCCATTTCCTCCAATGGAAGCAATTTTAGCAGAGATTTATCTTCTTTGGTTGATTACTCAAAATAATGTTTCCTTCTTTGAGAACGGTGGAAAGCCAGACAATGTTTTTATTTTGCCAAAAGAATTAGCTGGAAGTCCTAATCATAAATATTTAATTGATACTTTGAAGAAATATAAGAAGGTTCAGAACAAACATGGGAATCTTGTTTTTACTGGTGATTTGACAGTTCAGAAATTAATGGAAGTTGACCAGCAAATGGAGAATAAAGATTTAGGATTATATTTGATTAGTGTTCTTGCTATGATGTATGGGATTCCTGTTAATAGAATTCCTTTTCTTGTTGGTAAGGCTGCTGCCGGAGGAGATTCTGGTGGACTTGCAGATACTGGTTACTGGAGGAAGATAAGTGTTTGGCAGAGTAAATTAGAAGCAGTATATAACCGAGAACTATTTATTCCTTTCTTTGGAGTTGAGATGAAATATCGTAGGGGTTATTTACAGGATGAAGTTAGAGAAACTCAAAATGAAATGCAGAAGACTTCTATTGCAGAACAGAGATTAAATATTGGATTATGGACTGCTGAGGATGCAGGAGAATATTTAGGTATCGATCCTGAAATTATTAGAAAGGCTCAGGAAGAAAAGAAAACCAGAGATGAGGAAGTTGCATCTGGGATGATGAATCAAAATTTAGATAATAATGATAATGTTCAGAAAAATTCTGATGCAAAACTGAAAGCTAAAAAGAAACAAGATACTCAGAATAAGAATCAACAAAATGCTGGAGGAAAAAAGATAAATCCATGATGGCAATTCATAAAGATTTTCAGCTAATAAGCGATAGGTTAGTAAAACAATTCGGAGAAGAAAAAGGGGGTGAGATGTTTTCTAATTGGATAAGTAAAAAGGAGTTTGACCAAACAAAAGCATTGCCTAGAAGTAAAGAGAAAAAAGAAAAGATTTGTTCTATTCGTGGTCTTGAAATTAAGGAAGATGGAGGAGCTTATCATGTTGAGGGTTTGATTGCTACTGACCACATTGATGAATACGATAAGCAAGACGGAATTAATATGCCAGATTATGCTCCTGTAAAAACATTAGAAGCTTGGGCTAATCAAATTAATACAAATGAACAAGCTAGAGTTATGGGAGTACATCACAGCGAAGGAAGAGCTTTTAATGCAGAATATTTTGGTGTAGCTGATGTTGAGAATACTCCTGCAAAAGTTGTTGTTTTAAGTGATGGTCATAACGGATTATATGTTGATACAAAATTATTAGCTGATGACCCACGAACTCCAGAAATAATATCAGATTTTCAAACGAAAGAATTAAATTCATTTTCAATAACTTATGATGTTGGAGATGATGGATTTGATTTTGATATTGTTGATGATAGACTTGTAAGAGTGCTTACAGATAAGTCAATGCTTTTTGGATATACCGCGGCTAATAATCCAGTAAACCCAATGGCTATTTCTACTGGTCACGGTTACAAAGAATTCAAAGAACTTATATCTCATACTCAACTAAATTTAAAGGAGGTTAAAAAAATGGAAAATAAGAAAAAAGAAGTTAAGGAGGAAGTTGCTGAAGTGGTTGCTGAATCTGAAGAAATTACACCTGTAGAGGCAGCACCTGCTGTTGAAGAGGTTGCTGAATCTGAGGTTGGTTCTGATGAACCTTCTGAGGGTGATGTTGCAGAAATGAAAGAATTCCGTGCCTTTAGGGCAAACAAGAAAGTTCTTGAGGAAAAAGAGGCTTTAGAGAGACAAGCTGGAATAATTGCTGTAAAGATTGCTGAAAAGATGGAAGTTAAGGAAAAAGTCCTAAAGGACAATAACGTAACTAATGCAAAAGAGGTTTCTTTGGAGATGAAAGAGTTTATGGAAGCTAGAGATAGCACTAAGACACTTGAGATTAAACAACAGTTTTCACGAGCTGGTGCTTTATGTGAATCTATTGAATTAGATTGGCAAAGGTCTACTACGTCTATGGCGGAAAGTAGAGAGTATAAAAGTTTTGGAATAGTTGGTCGAAATCTTGAGTATAAAGGCTTAGGTATCACTACAAATCAGAATTCGGACACAGACTATCTACAAAGTTCTGCGGAACTACAAGATGTCTATGACCCTATCATCTATAATGCTCTAAATCAGGCTACTCTAACTTGGAATATTCTTGCTAAGGACGATTATAGTTCTAAGGGAAATAACCAGGTTCAGTTCACTCTAAAGACTGCTGCTAATACTAGTGCTGCTGCTTACTCAGGTAATGCTGTTGCTACTGGAA
>Ga0222637_1000552_pt1 | contig 15745 bp, 18 predicted proteins | sample AntAcemetagen143_FD_181149 | JGI IMG/M metagenome (GOLD analysis project Ga0222637, IMG submission 181149) | Saline water microbial communities from Ace Lake, Antarctica - #143 | ecosystem: Environmental > Aquatic > Non-marine Saline and Alkaline > Saline | place: Antarctica: Ace Lake...
CATGAAAAGGAACGGAAGTGGATGCGGAGTTCGCGCGAATAGAGGACGAGGTGGATGCAAAGTAACAAGGAGAACTGGGAGAGGCAGAAGATAGATGTTGCTCAAGATTGAAATTGACGTAGAAGACGCCATTGAGATGTTGGATAGTGTCGCAGCGGTTTTGACATCTGACGGATTTGCTGATGCAGCCGGCGGATTTGCTGCGGATCGCATTATACAAAGAACTCTTTCTGGAAAAGATATTAATGATAATTCCTTTGAAGCGTACAGTGCCGCATATGCAAGAAAGAAAGGTGGTATAGTAAATCTATCTGCATCGGGTGAAATGCTCGGATCTATTGATTTCCAGTCTGGTTCTTCGACCGAAACGACGATTACGTGTGATTCGGATATCGCAGGATATCATGAAGATGGAACTTCCGATATGCCACAGCGGCAATTTATGGGGCTTTCAGATAAAGATATAGGCGACATGATGGAGGAGATTTTCACAGGACCTTTAACGGAGCTCGTAGGTTAATAATGGCAAATTTATCATCATTGGTTGAACAAGCGAATTCTTTACATGTCAGCATTGCTGAAGATTACAAACAAAGAATCCAAGTAGCGCGAGAAGTTTTGTTTCCGGCAAGGGCAGCTACAATAAAAATGAAAAGTGATAATACGAGCGCTATTGATTTGAGAAGGAAACGTAATATTGTAGATTCTTACAGAGTAAGCGGACTCAGCGGTCCAATGTATTTTTAAAAATATAGGTTGATAATGGCTGGCTTTACTGTATCTGTGGAAGTTAAAACATCTGGATCTACAGAGGGTTCATTAGGACCAGCTTACATTCCAAAAGATACTCCGATATCAACTGGGATATCTACACCGAAAGACACTCCTGAATCTATTTTGGCTATGCTATATCAACTAAGCGTGTCTGAATCGAAGAGAGAAGACATTGAGAGCCTCACTAATGCTGAGAGAAAAGCTAAGTTCATAAGTGAACATCCCGTTGGTGGTGAAGAACTATGGAAAAAACTTATGAAAAAAGCCAAAAAAACGATGAAAGATTCTGGTAAAACTGCGGTTGAAAAAGCAATTGATAAAGAAAAAGCCAAGGACTATAAGCCAAAGAAAAGCGCAGCTGAAAAAGCAATCGAAAGAGAAAAAGCTAAGAGTTACGAACCTGAGATGGGTCCGGTCGAAGCGGCGATTACCAGAGGAAGAGCCATGAGTTATGAGCCCGAGACTGGACCAGGTGGACAGACAGTCGCAAGGATAACTGGCGCGGATTCTTTTAATCCTGGCTATTCCGGACCGAGATATTAATAAAAGAGGTAATTAACGTGGCAGCAAACAGCATTCGTGAACAGATTTTAGAACAAGTTGAAATTGTTCTTAATAATATCGATGCACTCAGCTCAGTAAAAAGAAAAGTGGTTGCTTCAGTTTCAGAATTAAAGGAGATACCTTCACCGCTTTTTCCAGTAACTTGTATGACAGCAGGTCTTCCGGTTCCGGTAGGAGGAAGGTATGTCACTCTCAGAGAATCTGGGCAAACGAACAACGTGAGGTCTGTCTTATCGATAAGCCTACGCACGTATGGTCTCGACAAACTAAATCCGGACACTGCTATATCGAGCTTATTTGAGGATATTTGGGACGCTCTCTACGCAGATCCAACAGTAGATGATCTCGCTGAAAGCGTTACCGTGAAACCACAGAGACAAACATTATTTTTCGAACCCTTTTATCGCTTCGACATGGTTTATGACGTCGAATACATACACGATACGGATGGTATTTAATGGGAACTGCAGCAAACGCACAAATCCAATATGAAAGTGCTCAGAACTTGAAAGCCTTTGCAGCTTTAGTTGACTCGGGTGATCATATTGTGTTCACTCCGATATTTGACATCATGAGTGGCCGAAGCGGATATGAACCAGATATTCGTCCGGATGGCATTATCAGTGGAATCGATATCCTGTCTGCAGGATCAGGGAATAATGAAGTCGATAATATCGCCTTCACTGCCTGGTTGGCAGGAGCCTTAAAAGAAGTATCAGCAACTACGGTTTCAGTTACGCGGGCTTCCTCACAAACTCACGTAATCAACTCTATTATATTAACCGGTACAACTCTCTCAGCTGTAAAAGGATCAGAGAGTACTGGATTCTCAACGACACGTGGAGCTGCAGGCGGCCCGCCTTATATTGCTGTTGGATCAATTGAAGTTGGTCAGATTAAGACCACTTCTCAAACGCCGGCAGCGTTAACTTTAAGCGAGATCTTTCAGATACCTGGGACACACCAGGAACGTGCTGATTATCCGCTTTATCGCAGGCCTCAAAACTTAGGGTATGGAGTACTTGCTTCGTCGACTTCGCGGAAAAATGCTCATGTTGAATTCTTTAGTGCATTATTAGTATGTCATACTGGAGATTTATGCAAAGGAGTTTATGTTAAGTATTACACGCCTACATTCACAACGATTGAGTCAAGTGGCTGGGTCCCTGGCGACAAACAATCCTCTCAGTCTTATGCTCAACGATATGAGAAAATCCTCGGATATAAGACAGATAATCTAAAATCAGCATCATTTAGAGCGGAGCTTGACGATGGCATCAGTGATGCGCTTGTAGCGCTTGACGGTGAAATGCTGATTTTTAAATTTTTCCCGGATGCGAGTGGTAGTCCGTTTATGCTTACCATGGGGACTTTGCGGTTTGTTTCCTCCTTTCCGCAAATGGGTCCGATCTCTACTGGCTGTACGGTCATTGCAAAACTGCCTACTGCTCGCTTTTTAGAATAGGACAATAGGATGGCGGATCTTTCAACGGAAATTGAACTTATATTCATGGAAGCTCCTGAAAAAGATATAGATGATCCGGATTATAAAGAGTCGTTGCCGAGGGTCATGGTGGAGATATCAGGCTTAGAACCTATCATTCAGCCGCTCATGCTTAGGATTTTTCAATTAGTCGAAGCTAAATCTGCAGAACGTGGAGCAGGATATTATTTTTCCGTAAGATGATAATCATATGTCTGAAGATTTTACAATTTCGTTTCAGGGTACTGATGCAGTAGACAGCATGACATGGGACATAAAGGACGGATTCGAAAATCTTGACAATGTTGTCACAGACGAAGCAGAAGAAGATCGATGGGTTCCAGAAATAATTGCTACATCGGATGAAGTGGAAGCAGCAATAGAAGAGCTTTTATATGATGTGCTTTTAGAAATTCAAATACAAAGCACAGGAACCGAATCAGATTTCGAAGACAATATATAAAGTATTGTGACTATTAATGGCAGAATTCTCAAAAGATGTTGAATTTACGTTTATTGAGCCTCCTAAACAGATAGTTGTTGACTCAGAGGATGAAAGCGATCTGCCGACCATAAAAATTGATGTATCGAAATCAGATTTAGTCATACAAGCCATCTTGCTTCGCATCTTGCCGTTGATATCAATCGAATCACAAGAATATGGAGCAGAATATGTTTTTGAGGTTAAAAAGTAAATAATGTCAGAGGATCTTACAATTACATTTCAAGGGACTGACGAAGTATCTTCTAAGATTACGGAGATTTATGATAAAATCAATGAAGCGCCGGATGAAGATGCTGTCGATAAAGAAGACACCGCTCTCGAAATCATTATAACCTCAGATCAATTAGAACCGGAGGTAGAAGAAATAATGTGGGATGTCCTCGGGAAGATCAAAACAAGAGCCGAAGAAGCCGAAGCGGAATTCCTTTCGAATTTATAGGAGAAATAAAAAACAATGATTGCAATCATTTCAAAAACCACAGCGGATGCTGATATGCCGGTTATTTTAGAATTAATCGAACCATCTCTTTACTCCGGTAATCGACGAGTTTCAATTAGTAAAACACTCGATCAAGGTGCTTCATTCTCAGATATGGGATTTTCTGTTGCAGATCGTCGATATCAAATTAAAGCAATTGTCTCTGAAACGGTCGCAGCGAGCTTGAAGACTTTAAATGAAAACAATACGGAATTAACGCTTGCGTTGTGGGAAGGGCTTTTCAAGGTAACGCCGATGAGCTTAAAGATAAAGGGAACTGGCATCGCAGTTTTTACGTTTGCGATTAAATCACAAATTTCAGCATAATAAACGGGAGGTAGTAAAATGGCAAGAGGAGACGTCACCATCTTCGAAGAAGCATTGGCAAAAATGTTATCGGGCAATTGGGCCAGCACGGATCATTTTTACTGTGCAGTGTGTGACAATACGGCTACCCCTGCAGCTGGTACGGTCACACCGGTATTGGGTGATTTTACAGAGGTAGGTGCGGCTGGGACGTATGTTGCAGGAGGGACAGACCTCGGAGCGTTGTCTGCTCTGGTATCTGAAGCCGCGGGAGTCATGACGTTTGATTCAGCAACAAATCCAACCTGGGCGCAAGATGGCAACAGCGATGTCGATGCTTACTGGGGGATTGTCTACAATTACACCGATGCCGGAAAGGACTGTCTTTGCTTTGTGGATCTTGACGGACCGGTGGATATGAGCGGTGGGGATTTGACAATTACCTGGAATGCGAGCGGAATTCTTACTATTTCGTAACGAGGTATCGTTTTGGCATGGCTGAGCGGTTGGGACAATAGAATAAAGCTCACCATTGACAAGGACGTGGTCGATACCGCAAATCAGACCAACTTCCCTGTTATGGTATCCCTGTCCGCAGCGTCAGGGATAGGTGATGTTGATGTTTCTTGTGTGTTTGATGAACTTACCGCTGATGCGAATCGGAAGAAGATAGCTGTCACTAGCGATGACGGAACTACAGAATTATATGTAGAAATAGAACGGTGGGACGATGCCAATGAGAAGGCTTGGCTGCACGTCAAAGTGCCTACTGTGGCTTACGATGCAGATACCGAGCTCTATCTCTACTATGATGCCGATCATGCCGACAATGACACCTACGTTGGAGACATTGACAGTATACCCGGGGCTGCTGTTTGGGATAGTAATTTTAAAGCTGTTTGGCACATGAGGGATGCAACAACGTCAACAGTTAAAGACAGTACAGGAAACAATCACGACGGAACAAAGGTTGGGGCAAATGAACCAAACGAGGTGGATGGAAAAGTTGATAAGGCTCAGGAATTTAGCGGCGACGATCAGGGAGACTCAAATATAACGGTTACTGATCATGCCGACTTTGATCTTCAAGGCGACTTCACTATCGAAGCGTTGGCGTATTGCGATGCGTTTGGAAATGCTGAAGATAATAATAACTATGTTTGCCGTATTGTAAATAAAGATGATAACCCAGGAGGACGATCTTGGCAGTATAATATCCGTGGTGAAGCTGACGGTGTGAATGTTGGGAAACAGCAATTCATTTACGATGTTCCAGCGAGCACTTTGGTTTATTCGTCTACAGCGATCAGTTTGACGACATGGACTTCTCTTGCCATGGTCTTTGATAATACCGCTGGTTCTTATACGTTCTACAAAGATGGTTCTGCGGACGGGACTGCAAGTACAGACATTACCCCAAACAATAATGGCGGAAATGTGACCATCGGTGGAGGAGAAGCTCCGAGTGTGTGGGTCCATGATTGGGATGGAAAACTTGATGAAGTCCGCATTTCTGAAACTGAGCGTTCCGCACCTTGGATAAAAGCCACATACCACAGTCTTTGGGATTCGCTTATTACGTTTGGGGCGGAGGAGCTTAATCTTGATATTGATGTTTCAGCGACCACCGCAACTCTGACGGTTACTCCGAATGCAGCGACAGTAATCGGAGCAACCGGCGTATATCCAAATACCATAGCTTTAACTATCACTCCAAATGCAGCAACCGTTGCCTTTGGAATACCGGTAGCTGCTACCTGTGCATCTCTAACCGTCACAGCAAATGCTGCAGATGCAGTTTTTACGATACCAATTATTGCAACATCTGCGTCATTAACCATTACGCCAAATGCTGCAACCGTGAGGGTAGGTACGGTTGCAGTGTTCTATCCTGCGGTGAATGGAGACGATGGTTATTGGAATGACACTACTGGGTTTTTTTCTACTGGCGATGCTATTTATTTATGCAATTCGACATCGTTTCCGCGTAGTTGTTTTATAAGGTTTCCAAATATAACCATTCCAAACTACGCGACAATAATATCTACACATGTTACTCTTACATCATTCGGTTATGGTGATAATGAAACTGCAAATGCCAATGTTTATTTTAATGATTCAGCGAATGCCGTAGCCCCAACAGATTTAACCACAGCCAATGCTTTATCCCTCACTAATAATGTAGCCGCTTGGAATGCATTACCTGCATGGGTTGATGGCACACAATACGATACACCGAGCTTGGTCGATGAACTCCAAGAAGTCATCGAAAATCCGAGTTGGTCTCATGATAATGCAGTTATGCTTATCATTAAAGACAACTCCAGCACAAATGATGCTTCCCGACCTGCTTCCACCGTAGACTTCGATGGCGGATCTGAAAAAGCAGAGCTGCACGTTGAGTATTCGCTTCCCGACCTTAATGTTGAAGCAATTACTGCAACATTAACGGCTACACCAAAAAACGCTACTATTAACATTGCGGCGGCAACCGCCACCCTAACAATCACCCCAAATACTGCGGATGCCGTTTTTAATATACCAATTAATGCAGCATTAGCATCTCTATCAATCACACCGAATGCAGTGACCCTTAACACCGTAGTTGTAACTTCAGTAGCACCCTTAACCATCACCCCCAATGCCGCTACGAGAAGTTGGGATCTTGAAGTCTCAGCAACTCTAAATGAACTTACTATCGCCACTTACGATGCTATTGTTTTTGATGGCGCGGAATGGGCAGCTTGGATTGCAGCAAATGAATCAAGAGCATCTAAATATTATTACTTTATATTGACAGGCGCAGCCGATTCATTAGAAGATGTAACCATTCCGATTTCTTCGTTTCAAGCTCGCAGAAACTATACCTCTCCAACATATTTAAGCGTCATTATTAAAGACCTCACATATGCTGATGCCATAAGCGCTAGATCGAATGGCGACATGCAGATTAAAATGGAATATGAGGTAAACGGCGTCGTTGAACAAAGCTCAATTATGATCGAGGTAGACCTTGAAGATATTAGTGTTAATGAGGGTGCAAGCAATGCTTCGATCGGCCTTGTCGGCCATAGGATAGAAGGTTATGCACCAAAGTCAATTCTCCTTGAAAACATTGTTTACGGCACGCTCAAAGATGGAAAATATCAGTACAGGTGCTCTATTCCGAATTTATACCTTTCACCAGGTGACACAGTTACTGCAGATGGAAACGAATTTACAGTTGATAAAATCTCATACATCGTTTCACCGAAATCACAAATGATGTACGTTAAGGAAGCATAGGATGAAAGGATTGATTAGTAAGGTTTTTTCAGAAGGTAGATACAACGTAGACTTAACAAAATATGCGGGCAGTAGCTCTGACCCATATAGGGGCGAAGATTCCATTGAAGACGAATTAGACCGCATTGATGATAAAATTGCTGATATTGATGAACAGATAGCAGCGGATAATGTCGAAGTCGATGAGATTGCAGATGATATAGAATTCTTAGAATCGATTGTGAACAACATTACTGCTCAATTAAACTGGGCATGGATGCTTGCTTACGAACAAGCAAGGCTTAATGCAATGCCGGAAGGACCTGAACGGGACGATTTAGAAGCTGAAAAAGCTGCATTAGAAGAATGGATTGAACAAAATGATATAGTTGAAAAGCTTGCAGCCGTAAATGCTCAAATTGCAGGAATGCAAGATACCTTAGCAGAAATGGAGGAAACATTAGAAGGAATGGAAGAAGGACCAGAAAAAGACGCTTATACTTATGTGGTAGACGATTACGACAATGAAATAGATGGTTTAATGGATGATGGAGTCGACTTATATGAACCATCCGAGAGAATTGAAGAAATAGATGAAATATTAACTGAAGCAGAAGGAGAGGCAAGAGATGAAATAGAAGAAAGAATAGAATTCGATCAAGAACAATTAGACGGTTTCGAAACTGAATGGGTAGATCTTAAGAGCGATCTTGGATCAATGGACCTTGAAATCAATCTTGATGCTGATTTAGCTTTTATAAGAATAAGTATCAGAGCCGAACTTAATGTGCTGGTTAAAGAAAGAATAGAGCTATGGTCAGACATAGAGCTTCTCGAATTAAAAAAAACTGCCCTTGAACTAAAGAAAGAGGCTCTCGAAGAACGATTAGAAGAAGAAATTGAGGTATTAATAAGGAATATTTGGTGCGCAGATTTAACGATAGACCTTTCAGGAAACATTGGTATTTTAGCAACTGAAAGTGGCTACAACATTCAACCCGGTTACGAAGGAAACGCAGCTTACGATGCCGTCAGAGATGATGTACCAAGCGATGATGCATACCGGTATGGAATAATAACCGCAATTGATTATGAATTAGACACCTGCACCGTTCAAGTGAGCACCGGATGAGCAAAGGAATCAACATAAGCCACATTGAAGATGGAGAATACAGCGTTGAGATTGAGCTCGATACTGACGCGATCGATGCAGAAATTACACGACTCGATGCAAAGATCGCTGACATTGACAGCCAACTTTCCGGTTTAGAAGAAGGACTTGCAAAAAGCATCCTTGAATTAAAGAAAACCGCATTAGAAAAGCGAAAAGAATATCTTGAAGACCCGGCGAATGTTCCGGTGAATCCTACGGAGGATATCTGGTGTGCGGACTTAACGGAGGATTTATCTGGAGATGTTGGTATTATAGATGTAACGGGGCTGAGAGGCGGCGGCTCAAACATTCAACCAGGATACAATGAAAATGCATTTTACGGAGAAGACAGGGATGGAATGCTTAAACCTGTGATTGCTGTGCCGTCTCCGGAAGCCTTTTGGAATTGGGCCATGCAAGGAGGCTGGCAGAAATGGAAACCGACTTATCGATATGGAACAATAACTGTGATCGATAAGGATCTTGACACATGCACTATAACCCTGGATGATACGTTAAACCCAGATACAGACTTGGATGTGAATAATATGGCTACACTATCTGATGTTCCGATTGAATACATGGATTGCGATAGTTCTGCATTTGATGTAAAAGATGTGGTGATTGTCAAGTTTGAAGATAATGACTGGAGTAAACCTAAAGTGATTGGGTTTAAGGATCATCCGAAGGGGTGCTATTGGGAAGGTTGGGGAGATACGCTTACATCTAACCATGATTGGGTACAGACCGGGGGAGATTCGTCTGTCACCGATGGAGTTATGGAACTGAAGGGCGTTGAGGTTAATGCTGGGCTTGATTGGCTTGGGGATGGTGATGATGAGTTCCCGGCTATCGGAACTTTGGTAATTAAAGTCTCAGCGTCCACACCTCAATATGTTGCGATGGTGGTTCTTACAGACACAGGCGCGTTGGGGTTTACGTTTGCGGGTGACTTTCCTTTCGGTCATGACGTTGGCGACAACGATGGAGAGCCCATGGAAATTGACATGACTGCTTATGAGTATCAGGATGGTGGGTTCCCGGTTAGTGGAGAACCTATTAAATACATATTTCTTACAGCGGATGCAAACCGAGGCGATACAGAACCTGCAATAATGACTATTGATTACATAACCTTTAGAAGCATAGATCCATAACCACCAAAGAAAAGATCAAAAAGACTTTCACATAAAAGGAGAAACACAATGATGACAAAAGAAGATACAAAGGCAATCGAAAAGGAGCTTAGTCTCAAAGAGATCAAAGCATCCTTTAAGAATATAAATTAAATCATTATAATAACCAAAGGACTTAATCTATTGCTTTCAATAAAACAGGAAAATCAATGTCGATCTTAATTTGGAAAAACACAACACCTTTTGAATTCCAAAATACAGACCATTTTATATGGTCATCCGGAAGTGATATTGCTGTTGGTAAATTATGTGCTTCGCTTTCAAATGAGAATTACGATATTGAGTTTGGCCAATTAGCCCCAGGCGTTGAGCTTGGGCATTTAATTCCTGATATTGAATTTGGCGTAAAATCATGTAGTTAATAAAATGAGAGGTCCTAATCATGGCTACAAAACTAACTGTAAACGCTATTGAAGAGTCATCTTACATTGTTACGGCTGCCTTCACTGACGAAGACGGTGATGCTGTAACCCCTGAATCTATAACGTGGACGCTGACAGATAAAGACGGCACCATAATTAACAGTAGGGAAGATGTTTCAATCTCTATTCCCGCGTCTTCAATTAATGTTGTCTTGAGCGGCGACGATCTCGCAATTGCTGAGGTTGGCGCGAAGGTAAAGAGGATCGTTACAATTGAAGCTACGTATAATTCGAGCTATGGGACGGGCCTTTATCTTAAAAAATCCGCTGAATTTACATTGGAAAATCTTATAGCAGTTTCATAGAGGTTTATATTATGGCCGTTTATGCAATAGGAGCAACGAGTTTAATTGGTGGAGCAGCTGGGGCATTAGACGCAGAATATGTGAATGCTTTTGGCGCTCAACCCGGAATTGGCAATGGTGATATCGCATTTACATTTTACGATAACAAAGTCTATCATCATGTAGCGAATGCAACATCTGGGGCCTCGGAAAGTTCGCCCGATGTAATCGCTCCCGATGAAGAAAGTCCGGGTGTAGCGTATACTGGTAATTTAAGGTGGATACTTTGTGGTATCTATAATGCTGTAAAAATAAGTGGAACTCCAGTAGATAATGATTTTGCTAAATTCACAGACGCTTTGACCATCGAAGGCCGAAGCTATGCTGAGGTCCGATCCGATCTTAATGTTGAGGATGGATCAGAAGCAAATAATATTTCAGATGTGAATGCCACTGATCTTACAGACGGTGGAGATACGACCCTGCATGACCACGACGGAATATCAGAGAATACGTCTGCCAGGCACACTCAAGGGACTGACGTTGCACTCGGGGCGGTAAGCGCGAAGAACCCCCCAATTGATGCCGACAAAGCCATCTACAGGGACAGCACGGATGCTGATGCCGTAGTTACGTCAACGTGGACACAAGTTAAGACATTTCTTAAAACTTATTTCGATACTCTGTATAATAAATACGTTCATCCAAATCATTCTGGTGAAGTTACCAGCGTAGCAGATGGCACCCAAACAATAGCTGCCGACGCTGTGACTTATGCTAAAATGCAGAATGTCGTGAGCGATGAGCGTATTCTCGGACGGGTATCAGGTGCTGACGGTGTAGTTGAGGAGCTTACGAAGACAGAAGTTCTGACGATGATCAACGTAGCTAATGGCGCTGATGTAACAGGAGATAATGCGCCGAAAGTTCATAAAGATAGTCACGATCCGGAAGATGGAGGAGACGCTTTAGACTGTGCTTCTCCTTCTGAGCTTGCCGGTGTCCAAGCTGCAGGAGAAGGATCTTCCCATTCATTTGCTCGGAGTGACCATTCTCATCAAGTCCAACATAGTATCGTAGACAATCATCTTATAACCGTTGACCAGGCTGATGCTGCAAGCGGAGAATATGCTCGTATGACCGCAAACGGTATCGAGAGCCGAAGTAAATCTGAAGCCCAAGCAGATCTGGGTTTTTATTCAGGAGCAGGAACGTTTAACGGAACAACGGGAGATGAGATTTCTATCGGAGCTACTCTCGGGGGAACCTCTTATCAAGTTTCGATTTTACCAACAGGAGATTCTTTAAATGTTGGCGCAATATATATTGACACGAAAACGACGACAACATTTTTGGTTAAATGTACTGGATCAGGAACACCCACTTTCGATTGGAAATTAATTGACAAAAATTAGGAGATTGAAAATGAAAAAAATTATATTAACAATCCTGTTTATGATTTACATGGTATCCATGGTATCTACGGTTCATGGAGCGGCAATCAGCGATAAGTCCATTGGCGGGATTATTGATGCATTAGGCGGGGCAACCACCACGGTATTGGTAGGCGGGGGAACAACGCCTGATGCTCCAGTTTGGACTACAGCTACAGGTACGGGTGCTCCGGTACGCGCCATTGCACCGGCCATTACTGGTGCCGCGACTATAGAAGATTTAACTTTTTCGAAAACCCTCAAAACATTCCAGGGCTCCGACGTAGCCAGCGCCAACGACATGACCCTCGGAGATGGCAACTTCTTTGACATTACCGGAACCACAACCATTAACACAATCGCATCCAAAGGGGTTGGAACTATGGTTGTCCTTCGGTTTGATGGCATTCTCCAGCTTACACACTCAAATGATTTATTTCTACCAACTGCAGCGAATGTCACGACTGCAGTTGGGGACCTTGCAGCCTTTTATGAATATGCTTCAGGAGATTGGAGATGCTTGGATTATACAAGGGCGGATGGATCAGCTTTTTCTGCTATTAAACTTGCCACTGCACGGGCAATAGGTGGAGTGAGTTTTGACGGAACAGCTGCGATAACCCCCACGACTATTGTTGTTGCGGACACTGAAGATGCAACAACTTTTGTTGGTTTATGGGATAGTGCCACTGGGAACTTATTACCAAAGACCGATGAAACACTTACCTATGTGGCTAATACGGGTATCTTGACCGCTACTGGATTTGCTGGCCCTCTTACCGGAAACGTAACCGGAGATGCCACTGGTTCAAGTGGCACATGCTCTGGACTCGCAGCCACAGCCACAGCTTTAGCCACCACACGGGCCATCTACGGAAATAATTTTGACGGGACTGCAGCCCTCACGCAGGTCATAGCTTCCACTTATGGTGGGACAGGTAACGGCTTCACGAAATTTACAGGTCCTACAACCGCAGAAAAAACCTTTACCTTGCCTGATTCAAGCCAAACCTTGCTTTATTCTGGTGGAGCCTTGGGGACTCCAAGTGGTGGAACATTAACAAACTGTACTGGGCTTCCCGTGGGTGGAATAACAGGAGTACTTCCTACAGCCAATGGTGGGACCGGGATTGCATACTTTACCGCTGCTGGTCCTTCTGCTGCCAGGGTATATACCTTTCCTGACGCTGCCGCAACGATTCTTTATTCCGGTGGAGCTTTAGGAACTCCAAGTGGCGGAACTTTAACAAGCTGTACTGAATTGCCTATTGCCTCTGGAGTAAGTGGGCTGGGTACGAATGTGGCAACTTTTCTGGCTACGCCGACAACCGCTAATTTCGCTGGTGCTGTTACAGGCGAGACTGGTTCTGGAGCAGTTGTCTTTGCAACATCCCCAGTCTTCACCACAGACATTAGACCAAGTGCTGATGGAGCTACCGATATTGGAACAACTGCGCTTGGGTTTGGTGATACATACATCGCAGACGACAAAAAGATCTATCTCGGCTCTGACCAGGATTTCAGTATGGAGTACGATGAGGATGGTAACGATTCAGCCGCATTTGATGGCACTGATATTAGCTTCAATGCCACCGCAGGCCTAACCCAATTTGGCACAGCAGCAGGCGCAGCGCAGGTTAACATCACCCCTACCACAGCCATAGACGCTCTGTTTATCAAAACACAGGAAGCGGCTGGCGCAACTGATGGAATCAAGATTACCGACTCAGGTGATGTGGAGATTTTTGCGGTGGATAGTGATGGAAATGTGGAAGCCACCTCCTTCACTGCTGACCACATGGTAGTCTCAACCAAAACTGATTCTTACGTTGTTACCTCGGCAGACTTCGGTAAGTCCCTTAGAATGAACTCGGCTGATGATAAATCTTTCACACTTCCCTCTGTGGGAACAACTGAAGACGGCGCCAGGGTTACTTTTATAAAACAAGGCGCTGGTAAAATGACTATGATTGCTGTGGACACGGATTACATAGATGACAGTTCGGCCACGGGAACTATTTATACAATTACAAACTACGCAACGATTACCTTAGAGTACGTTCATGGGATGACGAGATGGGTTATTATTTCAGCTGCGGGAACATTCACTACTACATAAAGGCTTGACATAAATGTTAAATCTTGGTATAAATAACGAAGCGATACGGGGTGATGTCCCCATACCGCTTCTAACCGACAACCTCATATATTGGAGATATGAAGCCATGGCTAATCTAAGTATACCAGAAAAGAAATCGAAAAAGCAAGACCATATTGGTCTGAAATTTGGAAGGCTACTGATCACAAAAGAATTGGAGCCTTATATTGATCCAAAGAGCCATAAGAAGATTCCGATGGTTGAATGCAAATGTGATTGTGGCAATAATCTTGTTGTGCGTTTGAATGCCTTAGTGTCAAAAAACACGCAATCCTGTGGATGCCTCGCCACTGAAAGACAAAAGGAGTTCGCGACTAAACATAATTATTGTGGTCATTTGCTATACGACGTTTGGTCTAATATGAAAGACAGGTGCTACAACAAGAATAATAGAAGATACAAACATTATGGCGGTAAAGGTGTAAAGGTTTGTAAAGAATGGATTAACGATCCCAAAACCTTTATCGAATGGGCACTTGAAAACGATTGGTATCAAGGATCTTATCTTGACAGACGATCCAATGATGGTAATTACATCCCAGAAAATTGTAGATTTATTGATATACATAAGAGCAATCAAAACACAAGTTTATTGAGAGCAAACAATACATCTGGATTTCGTGGAGTGTGCTTTGACAAAGCAAGAGATAAATGGATTTCGCGAATAGATGTAAATGGAAAAACAGTTAATCTTGGACGATTTGATAACGTTGAAGATGCTGCAAAAGCATATGACAATGAAATAATAAAATCTAATAGTGAACACCCTTTAAATTTTAATGGAGGTTTATAAAATGAGAAAGATATTATTTACAATTTTACTCTTAGTACTGATTCCTGTATTTGCATATGGTGGGAGCACACGTTATTTTGGGACGCAAAGTCAGTCCTTGACTGCTATTGGGGTTTCTTGGGACGAAAGTGAATCAAGCCCAACTCTAACACGCCTTGGAGCATTAGCTTATTCACCTGCTGCGGTATCACCCGGTAATGCATTGCTGCCTATACACTCTCAGATGCGACGGTGTATTTTGAGTGACGCAGGGGTTGTGCAGTATTACTTAGAGGCTGATGACAGCTACAACAGAGCAGGTATTCCGCCATCAGTCACAGGCACAGATGATGCGGGAACTGCAAGCAAATTGAGTGATGCTGGTGTGTTCACTGGAGCCGCTGGAGATTATGTCGGACGGTATGTTCACGACACAACCGATGATGTTTACGCTATGATTACGGCCAAAGACTCTGATGATGTCTTGTCAATAGCAACAGACATTATGGCTATCTCTGATACTTTTGAGATTTGCACAGCGGTTCTCGGAGGTGCCGGTGGCAGCGTAATGGTCGAAATTCCTAAGTTTGCCTACATGTATAGTTATGATTCAAGCCTGACAGTACATGAGTGGTGGGTTTCTCCCATCATGCTTCCTGGCTATGAGTGGCATCCAGCGTTCTATAAAGACGGGGCATGGGTAGACCATAGATATATTGGAGCTTACGAGGGTATTCTGTATGACACTTCAGAGTCTAAGTACGTCAATGGATTGTATTTAGCTTCGAGTGCTACTTATACCGTTTCTTTCCTTGATAATGGTGGATCAGATGATACGATTACATCAGACGTTCTTACTCACCCGTTTTCTAAACTGGTCGCAGGTGTGGATACTATTGTAATCTCAGGCAGTGCCGCTAATGACGGAACTTACGCAATCCAGAGCGTTACTG
>Ga0222637_1000553_pt1 | contig 15704 bp, 13 predicted proteins | sample AntAcemetagen143_FD_181149 | JGI IMG/M metagenome (GOLD analysis project Ga0222637, IMG submission 181149) | Saline water microbial communities from Ace Lake, Antarctica - #143 | ecosystem: Environmental > Aquatic > Non-marine Saline and Alkaline > Saline | place: Antarctica: Ace Lake...
GGGGCAAAAGAAAGCTTTGATAAATTAAAATTAGAATTTACTAATTATACATTTATTGCTTGTTCAGCAGAATCTGAGTTAGCGTTAAGGGAAGCAGCAAAAGCAGAACTGATTGAATACGTTCCGGGAGAAGAAACTTTCTTGAACCTTAATGAAGAAAAAATGAATGATAAACAAAAAGCGGCATTGAATTTTATCAGAACAAATATTTTAGAGAAGTTTGGCACCACTGGTGTCCAACAAACTTTAGATAAAGCTGTATTTGAATTATTGGGTTATATTTCTATTTTTCCGGGTGGAGTTTCTAAATTAGAAGATTCTGATGGGAATGTTATTCCAGATTGTTTCTTAATGCCTAACGGCACAACGGCTTTAGATTTTGCTTATAAGTTACATACAGATTTTGGGAAGAAGTTTATTTGTGCCAAAGATGTGCGTACTAAGATGACGGTAGGTAAAGAACATTTGTTGAAACATATGGATATTGTTGAGATTGTGGCTGGGAAATAGGATTGATTATTGTAAGTGAGCTTTGACCATTTCTGTGCATAACACCAAAACACTTATTTCCTACTATAGAAATTCTTATATATAGATATTCTTCTGAAATTAGCTATGGGGTGGCTAGCCGACTTTTTTAAGAATATTTTTACTGATGAAGTAGAAGATAATCCAGAAATGGTTAGGCTTCATATTAACGATTTACAGGATTGGGTCAGGATTAGAACTGAAGAGATTGTTTATGAACATAAGATTAACGAAACTTTGACCAATTATGTTAATGGATTGAAAGATAAACGATGGGTTTTAGAAGTTAAGATTGATGAATGGGAAAAAAAGATTTCTAATTTAGGATTAAGTTATAAAACTGAAAATATTTCTACTATCTTCCGAAGTACAAGAAAATTCTTAGAATTAATATCGTTTCCTGATAAGTTAACCGTCAACCATATTTTTGAACAAAATTCAGAATTTGAAGGACATTTAGAAGAATTACAAAAAGCTATTGAAAAAAGTTCATTTTCTTACAATTATTCATTTATTCTATCAAAAGAAGAGAAAGGGCTTGCGATTAATCCTTTACTTAAAGAATTATTAAGCTTGATTAATCTAAAAGAAGAATTTGAGAAGAAAGTTCTGAGAAGTGGTTATACCAAGATGGAAAATTTACAAAGAAAATCTTTAGTGATAGAAGAAACGAAAGAAAAATTACAGGGATTACAAGAAGAAATGAATAATAAGAATAGTCGTTTGAAAACTATTGAAGAAACTAAAGAAGATAAAGAAGAAGAACTATTATCGTTGAATAAAGATCCTCAGTTTTCTAAGATTATTAAAACTGAAGAAAGGAAAAAGATTTTACAAAAGAAAATTGAAGAACTTGATGATTTAATATTTTTATTTTTTACAAAGATTAAACCGGCTTTAAGACAATTTGCAGAACTTAATCCCGGCAATAAACTGATTAAAGATTATTTAAACAGTTCTACGGTGACTTTCTATGAAGATGAAGGATTAGTTATTTTGAGTTTACTAAGAAATATTAAACAGGCAATTGAAGAGGGGAAAATTAATTTATTGTTACAACAAAAAGATGATATTGTTTCTTTAATTGGAGAAAAAGAACAGTTACAAGCATTACAATTAAAATATAAAAAAATTACTGAAGAAATTAAGAGTTTACATCTTGCTCCGATTATCACCAAAGATATTTCTTTAAAAATGGACGAAGCCAAGTATCGTTTAGAACATTTTTCCAAACAAGAAGAAAAACTTAAATCTGAAATACTTGAAATGGAAGAGGAAGTTAAAGATTCACAGGCTTTATTGCAAAGAGAGATTGATCTTTTCCAAAGTTTAGTTAAAATTGCTTTAGATAAAGAGATTGAAATTAAACTTTGAACTTTAATTATTTCTTATTAGTTTTTATATTTTTTATAGTTAAGATTTGAATTTTTTATAGTTATTTTCTAAAGCATTAATTCCAGGCATTTCTTGTTTAGCCAAATAAGTTAAAGTTGCTCCACCACCAGTAGAAAGATGAGTGAAGTTATGAGTTAAATGAAATTTATGAATTGCTTCAGCGGTTTCTCCTCCGCCGGCAATCTTGATTGCTTTTATTTTCCCTAAATATCTTCCTATTTCTTTAGTTCCTTGCGCAAATTTTGCCCATTCAAAATAGCCCAAAGGTCCGTTCCAAATAATAGTTTTTGAATTAGTTAATTTCTTCTTGAATAAAGCGATGGTTTGTGGTCCGATATCTAAAGCGATTTGTTGAGGACCTATTTGGTTATAACGGACAATTTTTGATTCTGCGGAAGGAGATAACTTTTCTGCGACCATAAAATCTATTGGCAGAACGATTTTGTCTGCAGACCATTTTCGGAGAACTTTTTGAGCAATTTTTACAGAATTAGAATCTACTTTAGACATTCCCACTTTAATCCCTTTAGCTTTCATGAATGCAAAACATAATGCTCCTCCAATTAAGATATTATCAGCTTTTTTTAGTGCTTGTTTGATTAAATCAATCTTGTTTAATTTTGCCCCACCCATAATCCAAACAGCAGGTTTTCTTGGTTTCAGTCCTTTGTTTAGAAAAAATATTTCTTTTTCAACTAATAATCCTGGAAGGCTAGGAAGGAAATGAGTGATTGCTTCTACAGAAGCATGTTTACGATGACAAACAGCAAAAGCATCATTAACATAAACATTAGCTAAGTCTGCCAAGGAATGGGCAAATGCTGGACTATTTTGTTCTTCATCTTTATAGAATCGTAAATTTTCTAACATTAATATTTTTGCTTTACTATTATCAATTTTTTCTTTTATTTCTGCACCAATACAGTCATCAAGTTTGACTACTTTTCTTTTTAATAATAAACTCAATTCTTTAGCGATTGGATCAACCCTTAATTCGGGAACGACATTTCCTGCGGGTTTTCCAAGATGTGTTGCTAAAATTATTTTACAGTTGTTTCCCAGGAGAAAATTTATGGTTGGTAAAGAAGCAATGATTTTGTGGTTGTCTAAAACTTTTCCGTCTTTTATAGGCACATTATAATCTACTCTTAAAAATACTGTTTTGGATCTTATTGGAAATGTTGCCAGGATAAATCGTTTCATCTTTTGCCTCTTTTTTTATCAGGAAGGGTTTTGGTTTTATAAATGTTATTTATTGGTTTGATAATTTATTTGATGATTAATTTACATATTTAATAATTTACTGATTTCTTCTTGGATTCTATTTTGAAAGTTGGTAACTGTTTCTCCTTCCTGTTTGATGGTGTTCAAAGAATTTAATAATGATTTTGTTAAGTGTAGTTCGGTTTCTTTATTGAATAGTTTAATTTGTTGCAAATGTTCTTTAATAATTTCTTCTTCAACATTTTCGGGATTAGAATTTGAAATTTTAATTTCTTCAAATTCTTCTGAAGATAATTGGGAAGTGTTTTTCATTACAAAATAAGCACCCTGGCTGTATAGTTGTTTAAAGATTTCTTTAAAATTTATATCTGAAACTTTACCGTTATCCAAAGTTCCTTTCAATCTGATGGTGATTAAAGAGTCGGTTAAATCGATACTATTGAAATGATTAATTATTTCGAAAGAAACAACTTCGGGAGTTTTATGGACACAATTAAAAATTAAAGATTGGTGTTTGATTATTTCTAAAGGAATTAGTTCAACTACTTGTTGTTCGTTTTCAATCGTGATTAAAGAGTAACTGCCTTTACTGTACTTTTCTAACTCTTGAAAGTTATTTGGAAATAATGCTCCCGGATAGATGAATGTTCCATAATTTTTCTCTTCTAACCTCGTAGGATGATGGATATGTCCACCTGCATAATAGTTGAAATTCTTTGGTAAGAATGAAAGTGGTTGAGAATCTAATTTTTCTAAATGTTTAGGTTTTAATTCTGAAATAGTGGTATGAAACATGAAAATTTTATAGCCAGGTTCTTGTTCCAAATTTTCTAAGTCTAGATTTTGGTAATAGATTTTATCCAGGAGACCTTTCTTGCCCAAAATTCCGGTAATTTTTGCACCTGTTTTTTTGTCTTCTGTAAATTTTAAATGGAGTTTACTATCTATTACTTCTCCTTTACAGACGTTGATAAGAAGGCCGGCATTTTCTAAAACGTCAATCATTGTTTTTCCGGTTGGTGAATAATCGTGTGAGCCGGCAATAGCATAAATAGGGATGTTATTATCTTTTATTTCTTTAAGTTTCTTGGTTACTATTTTTAGAGTATCGAGATTGGGAAGGGAAGTATTGAACAAGTCTCCAGCGAATAAAATGAAATCAACTTCTTTCTTGATACAATTGTCCATTGCAGTGAGGAATGCTTTTGTTGACAGATGACGCATTTTATCATCTCGCCAGGAACCGAGATGTAAATCTGCTAAGTGGGCATATTTCATGAGATAATTAGTGTTGGGGTTGTTTATATTTATTATGGTGGTAAAAGATATTTGTGGTTATTAGGATAAGAAAACCTTTTAAATAAAGTAAGATATTCCTAAGAATGGCCCTGTAGCTTAGTCTGGTGGAGTGCTGCTCTTATATGGGTACATTTCAGACAAAGTACTTAAGGACAAGCAGTGGTCCCGGGTTCAAACAGTTCTTTCGCGAACTGGGAGCAAAGTGCGGGATGCGCAACTAACGTTGCTTACCCCCACGCGAAAACCAGTTGAAAGAACCTGAAAGTCCCGGCAGGGCCACCTTTTTATTTTTTCTTTAATTCAATGATGATTTCTTCGAAATAAGTAGGGATTAGGAATCCTTTTTCGTATAAATATGAATATTCTTTTGCTGGTTTATGGGGTCCAAAATGATCTTCATATTTGTCACCATAAATTGCAGAGAATATTGTTTGTGCATTTAATCTTGTTTTATATTTATCTTCTTCAATTTTAATTTGTTTTATTTTTAAATTAGGCAATAAATGATTTGTAATTATTGACGTTTTGTCTTTCTTAGTGGCAATGGCAATAACTCCATTATCTCTTAAAGAAGAATGATAATTTTTAATTGTATCTTCAATTCGTTTATTTTGTAAACTGGTACTTGTTTCTTCAGAATCTGGATCTTCACCAACCCAAAAAGATAAAGTTCCGTGATCCCAGATAAAACCATATTTTTTTTCAGATAACTTATCAACCGCAATATCTCCTTCAATATAATTGATTTCTCCTAAGTTAGTTTTTTCTTTTAGATTATTGATATATTTTTTAACTTGGTCAATATTATGATGCCCTCCACCATAAGAATCTGGGGGTAAATCAAAAACATCTAAACATCCTTTGTTATTATGTAATTTTTCAGCAAAATATATTAATGCGCGATCCATAGGGATTGCAGCATTACCACAATCCTCATAAATTATATCGGCACCTGGGCCAACTAAAAGAATAGGTTGATCAAAGTCAACTATTTGTTCTAAATAATCTGAAGTTATCATTTTTTATTTGTTTAATTTTCAATATCTCTCTTATAATATTCTGGGCAACTCATTAAATAACAATTTAAAATTTCTTTAGCTTCTTCATCTATTAATCTATTCTTTGGAAGATTTAAAATATCATTAAACTTATCATAAGCATCAATAATAATTCCTGCTATTTCTGAATATATAGCAATTTTTCCAAGACCCTCAATTTCATTTTGATAATTACTAGTTAATTCTTTTTGTCTATGTTTAATCCATTTTTTATTTTTATCAAGTCCCGCATAAGCTATGCAAGATAAAGTACTTTCTAGATCTTCACTAAAACCTCTTAATTGTTCTATATTTGGAATTAACAAATCAATGACATTCATTTAAAATTTTAATTTTTTAAGATTATTTAATTTTTTCGTGTTTTAAGAATACTAAGAAATGAAGTGCGAGAGCTGGGACTTGAACCCAGGTCACAGCGTTGGCAACGCCGTATACTAACCACTATACTACTCCCGCATATTAGTGCAAAAAATTAGATTATTAATAAAACTTTTGAAAAAAAAGAAAAGAAAAAAGAAAAACAAAAATTAAAACAAATTTATTAATTATCTATAGGCATAAGCAAAAACTGCTTTTAATGCTACGATAATTGTTGCAGGCACAAATAGTGTTAATATCCCAGTTAACATATTAGTTATTGATGGCGCAACTGCATCAAATGTTCCTACTTGTATCCCTAAAAAAGAAACTAATACTAATACTGTTCCACTAGTAAGAAATCCACCAATCTCTTCCACGGCAATGTTAAGTAATCCGACAACAACCCCTAGCAAGAATACTGCCCATAAAATTTCTGTCTGATATGCTCCTGTAAAACCTAATCCTAAAACAATTGCAAAGAATATTCCTATTAAAAAAGACCAACTTCCAACGACATTTCCTTTATTTTTATTATTAATTTTTTTATTTGTTTGTTTCTTAGCCATTTATATTCACCTCTTTTTGTAAAATTTATTACAAAAAATGTAAAAAAAAGATTTTTCTATCTTTTTTGCTTACCTCTTTTTGTAAAAGTTATCAAAAACTATTAAAAACTAATTTTTTCTTCTATATAATACTTTTGCAAGCAAAAAGTTAATAAACAGGCCTAAAATCCAGAAGATGAACCCTTCATAGTTTAGTGGCTAGAACATTCGGCTGTAGAAATCGTTTGATTTTGTCCTAACGACTAGAAATGAAAAACGATCAGCCGTGACCGAGAGATCCCCGGTTCGAATCCGGGTGAGGGGACTAACTTGGGAAGAGAGAGGTTCTTACTCTTCCCAAACATTTTTTATTGTTTGGTGATATTTCTAAAATATATGTTAGATTATCTACTTTTAATCGAATTTTACCAAAAGCTTTATAAATCCCCCGTTTAATTATCAGAGAACATGGCTGAATATCTTTCTACAGAGCATTATTTAAAAATAACTGTAGTGAGAACTATATGAAGTTGCCCTGGTAGTGTAGCTCGGCCTAGCATGAAGCCCTGTCGGAAATCATAATGATTTTCAGAAAGGCTTCGACCCGGGTTCAAAGATGGTTGATGAGGTTTATATCATGATCACTGAAAGTCCCGGCCAGGGCGTTTTCCTTAAATCAAATTTAAGGAATTGCAATTGGGCCGGTAGCTTAGCTTGGAAGAGCGCCTGACTTTTACTGCCGTTTTGGCAACAGACATCAGGCGGTCGAGGGTTCAAATCCCTTCCGGCCCGCTCATAATAATAAGGAAGGTCCAGAAAATCTTTGATTTTCTAGTATCTTCCGGCCCGCTCATAATCAAACAATTATGTTCGCTCATAATCAAAATAAAAAATACCAAAAAAATAAAATGACTCTCGATATTAACAAACATCAATTGATCCCTAAGCATAGTAAATTGTCTGATGCTGAAAAAGGTAAATTTTTAGATAGTTATAAAATTGATATTAAATCTTTACCAAAAATTCTAATCGAAGATCCAGCAATTGTTAACCTTAAACCTACAGCTGGTGATGTAATTAAAATTGAACGTGAAAGTAAAACTGCCGGGATCACTATATATTATAGAGCAGTAATTAATGGTTAGGAGGCAAACTTAAATGGATAAGTCTATATTAATAAAGAAATATTTTGAAGAGAAAAAGTTTGTTGACAGTAATATTCAATCATTCAATAATTTTTTAGAAAAAGGATTACAAGAAGTAGTTGAGGAAAATAAAGAAGCTGAACCAGCAATTATTCCTCACAATATTGAAAAATTCAAAATTAGATTTGGAAGAATTACTGTTGGTAAGCCAGAAATCACTGAAGCTGATGGAAGTAAAAGACCAATATATCCAACTGAAGCAAGATTGAGAAAAATTTCTTATTACGCACCTATCTATTTAGAGGTAAGCACTTATATCAATGATGTCCAAAGAGAAAGTTTCATTGCCGAGATTGGTAAAATGCCAATTATGTTAAGAAGCAAATATTGTCATCTTCATAGTTTAAGCAGAGAAGATTTAATTAAACGTGGTGAAGACCCAACTGATCCAGGTGGATATTTTATTATTAATGGTACTGAAAGAGTTATTGTAAATATTGAAGATTTAGCTGGTAATAATTTTGTAGTTGAAAATCCTCCAGGTAAAGACATTACTGGAAGATTCTTTGCTGCTAAAGGATCTTATAAAATCCCTCATAATTTTGAACGGAAAAAAGATGGAATCTATTATATGTCTTTTACTCGAGTAAAAAATATGCCAATTGTTATTGTATTGAAAGCTTTAGGTTTAGTTAAAGACGAAGAAATTATGCGAGCAGTTTCTGGGGATAAAAATTATGAAGAAGTAATCTTGAACTTATTTGAGTTTGTAGACATTAAAACTCAAGAAGATGCGACTGATTATATTTCGAAAAGAATTGGTATTGCACAAGCAAAAGAAATTAGAATTGAACGAACTAAAGAAATTTTGGATAAATATCTTTTACCTAACATTGACATGGAATCTGGAAGTAGAATGGTAAAAGCTAAAAATTTATGTAAAATGATGAAAAAATTTATTGATGTTCGTAGTGGTTCAAGAAGTTCTGATGATAAAGATCATTACATGAATAAAAGGTTACGTCTTAGCGGAGATTTAATGATTGATCTATTTAGAGTAAACTTTAAGATTCTTGTTGGGGATATACTTTACAATTTTCAGAGAATTATTAAGCGAGGAAAATTACCTTCAATTAGAGTTATTATTAGAGATAAACTTTTAACCTCCCGATTATATTCAGCGATGGCTACTGGTGAATGGGTTGGTGGAAGACAAGGTGTTTCTCAAAGAATGGATCGTTCTAATTTTTTAGCAATGGTTTCACATCTTCAAAAAGTAATTAGTCCTTTATCTTCAAGTCAGGAAAATTTTGATGCTCGGGCTTTACATTGTACTCATATTGGAAGATTATGTCCAATCGAAACTCCTGAAGGAACAAATATTGGTTTAAGAAAAAATCTTGCCATGTTATGTTCTGTGTCTCAGGGTGTAAATGAAACAGAGGTTCTAGATAAAATTAAAGAACTAGACCTCAAAGGGGTTTAATAATCTAAAATGGCAGACGTTTATATTAATTCAAATTTTGTAGGAACAGTTGATGATATTAATCATTTCGTTGAGAATGTTAAAGACTTGAGAAGAAAAGGTTCTTTACCGGAAGAAGCAAATATTTACCATAATTCAGAAGCTAATGAAGTTAGGATTATGTGTGATGAAGGTAGAGCTAGAAGGCCATTAATCATTATTAAAGAGGGTCGATCATTATTGAGTGAAAAACATCTTAAACAATTAGAAGATGGAGAAATAACTTGGGCAGATTTGATCAGGCAGGGAGTTGTTGAATATCTTGATGCTGGTGAAGAAGAAAATGCTTTAGTTGCTTATACTGAAGAAGAGTTAACTCCAGAACATACACATTTAGAAATCACTCCTGGTTCAATTAGTGGAATTGCTACTGCTCTTGTACCTTTTGGAAATTTTAATCAATCTTCTCGTTTAATTATTGGTAGTAAGAACCAAAAACAAGCATTAGGTTTTTATGCTGCTAATTATCATATTAGAATGGACATGGATGCTAATATCTTACATTATCCACAGTTTCCACTTGTTAAAACTAAACTTCATGATGTAACTGATTATGATGAACATCCTTCTGGACAGAACATGGTTGTAGCAATAATGTGTTATGACGGATATAACATGGAAGACGGAGTTATTTTGAATAAAGGTTCAATTGATAGAGGATTAGCAAGAAGTACTTATTTCCGACCAGTTAAAGCAGAAGAATTAAGATATTCTGGTGGGTTAGTTGATGAAATTTCTATTCCTGATAAAGATGTTAAAGGTTATCGAAGTGAAAAAGATTATGGTTTTTTAGAAGGGGACGGAATAATTTACCCTGAAGCAAAAGTTAATGAGGGGGATGTTATTATTGGTAGAACTTCTCCACCAAGATTTTTAAGTAGTTTAGATGAATATAATCTTTCTGCGGCGATTAGAAGGGAAAGTTCAATTTCTTTAAAGCACGGAGAAAGAGGAGTTGCAGATTTTGTATTTATTACTGAGAATGAAGAGGGTAATAGATTAGTTCAAGTTAGATTAAGAGAAGAACGTATCCCTGAAATTGGAGACAAATTCACTAGTAGGCACGGACAGAAAGGGGTTACTGGTATTTTAGTTAAACCTGCTGACATTCCATTTTCATCTTCTGGTATTATTCCTGATTTAATTTTTACTCCGCACGGAATATCTTCAAGAATGACCATTTCTCATTTAGTAGAGTTAGTGGGTGGTAAAGTTGGTGCTTTAGCAGGAAGATTTGTTGACGGAACTTTATTCGATTCTGAATCTGAAGAAAATATTCGTTCAGAATTATTAGATCTTGGTTTTAGAAGTGACGGAACTGAAGTATTTTATGACGGAAGAACCGGTAAACAGATGTTGGCAAGAATTTATGTTGGAAACATGTATTATTTAAGATTGAGACATTTAGTTGCTAATAAAATGCAATCTCGGGCAAGAGGCCCAATTCAGTTATTAACTAGACAACCTACTGAGGGTAAAGCTAAAGAAGGTGGATTGAGATTAGGAGAGATGGAGAAAGACGTTTTCATTGCACATGGTGCTTCCTTATTATTAAAGGAAAGGTTTGACTCTGATAAAATTGATCTTCCAGTTTGTGAGAAGTGTGGTTTAGTTGCAGTTGAGGATCAATACAAAAATAGAAAATATTGTTTAATGTGTGGAGAAAACATTGAAATTAATTACGTTGAAATGAGTTACGCTTTCAAATTGTTATTGGATGAGATTAGAAGTTTATGTATCTATCCAAAATTAAATTTGAAAAATAAGTATTAAATAATCATAAAAATAAAATTAAATTATAATTGAGGAAAAAAATGGATCGGCAAGTGCATAAAAAAATTAGTCATATTGATTTTGGAGTTTTTTCGCCAAAACAAATCATGGACTTAGCATCAGCAAAAATAGTTACCCCTGAACTTTATGATCGGGAAGGTTATTCTGTTGATGGTGGTTTAATGGATATTCGTTTAGGAGTAATTGATCCTGGATTAAGATGTAAAACTTGTGGTCAGAAATTGAAAGAATGTCCTGGACATTTTGGTTATATTGAACTGGCAAGACCAACTATCCATATTAAGTTTGTTAGACAAATATTAGATTTATTAAAGTCTACTTGTAAATATTGTGCTCGAGTATTAATTCCTGAAAATAACATTAAACGTTATCTTAGTGTTTTTGAAAAAGTTGGAGCAGAGGAAGGTTTCGAAGCAAGACGAAGAAAAATCAAAGAAGTTGTTAGCAAATATAAATTGAAAGAGAAATGTCCTCATTGTGATAAGAAACAAGAAAAAATTAAACTTGACAAACCTTACAATTATTATGAAACTGAAATTCGTTTAAGTCCAATTGAAGTAAGAGCAAGATTAGAAAAAATTGAAGAAGAAGATTTAGCAATTTTTGGTTATAGCAAATCTTTTCGACCTGAATGGATGATTTTAACAGTATTACAAATTCCTCCAGTTACAATGAGACCAAGTATTACTCTTGAGTCTGGTGAAAGAAGTGAGGACGATTTGACTCATAAATTAGGTGACATTGTTAGGATTAATCAAAGATTATTTGAGAATATTAATGCTGGTGCGCCTGAAGTTATCATTGAAGATTTATGGGACCTTTTACAATATCACGTAACTACTTTCTTTGATAATGCTGTTTCACAATTACCACCAGCAAGACATCGTGGTGGACAAGTATTGAAAACTTTAGCGGCAAGAATCAAAAGTAAAGAGGGACGTTTAAGACATAACCTTGCTGGGAAGAGAACAGACTTTTCTGCACGTACAGTTATTAGTCCTGATCCTTTTATTGATCTTAATGAAGTGGGTGTTCCAAAAAGCATGTCCATGAATTTAACAGTTCCAGAAAGAGTAACTGTTTGGAATATAGAATATTTAAAACGATTTGTTCAGAATGGTCCTAAAAAATATCCTGGAGCAAATTATATCGTTAAACCTGACGGAAAAAGGAAAAGTATCACTGCTGAAACTCAGGAAGAAATTCTTGAAGAGTTAGAAGAAGGTTATATGGTAGAAAGACATTTAATTGATGGTGATATCGCTTTATTTAACAGACAACCAAGTTTGCACAGAATGAGTATGATGTGTCATTTGGTTAAAGTTTTACCTGGAAAAACTTTCCGATTAAATCCGGCAGTTTGTAATCCTTACAACGCTGACTTTGATGGTGATGAGATGAACTTACACGTTCCTCAAAATGAAGAAGCAAGGGCGGAAGCAAAAATTTTAATGTTGGTTGATACTCAAATTATTAGTCCACGTTATGGTTTAAGTGTTGTAGGTTGTATTCAAGATGCAATTACAGGAAATTATTTATTAACTAAAGAATTAGTTTTAAAACGTTCAGAAGCAATAGACTTATTGTATAGTTGTGGAGTTGATGATTTTTCTGGACTTGCTAATAAAGAGAAAATTGATGGTAAAGAAGTGTTTTCAGTACTTTTACCAAAAGATTTTAGTTACGTTGGTAAAGATAAAAGCGGTAATGACGTTAAGATTATTAATGGTCAATTAAAGTCCGGTTATATGGACAAAGCTAACTTGGGTCAAGAGAGTGGATTAATGTTAAGAAATGTTTATGAAAAATATGGTCCTGCTTATACTGCTGATTTATTGGGAAAAATTTCTAAATTAGGAATTGCAGTTTTAGCGAGGAGAGGATTCTCAATCGGTATTAGTGATATGGACTTACCATTAGAAACTAAAAATGAAATTAAAGATATTATCCAAAAATCTGAAGATGAAGCTAATCGTTTTATTGATAATTTTAATTCAGGAAAACTTGAATCTCTTCCAGGAAGAAGTTTAGACGAAACTTTAGAAGTAAGTATTCTTGGAGCTTTGAACCGAGCTAGAAATAAAGCTGGTGATATTGCTATGAAGCAAGTACAAAACAGTGCCGCTACAACTTTAGTAAGATGTGGAGCAAGAGGTAATCCATTAAATATTGCTCAGATGACTGCAATTGTTGGTCAACAGGCTTTACGTGGTAAAAGAATTGATCATGGATTTACTGGTAGAACTTTATCTTATTTTTCAAAAAATGATCTTAGTCCTAAAGCGAGAGGTTTTGTAAAGAATAATTTCAAGAGTGGGTTAACACCTTCTGAATTTTTCTTTGGAGCAATGACTGGTAGGGACGCATTAATGGATACAGCATTAAGAACACCTAAATCTGGTTATCTTTATAGAAGACTCTCCAATGCAATGCAGGATCTTAAAATAGATTATGATGACACAGTTAGAGATGCTAGTGGTAAGATTATTCAGTTTTCTTATGGAGAAGATTGTTTAGATGTATCTAAAACTAAAAATGGTGTTATTGACGTTACAGGAATAATTCATGATGTAGTTGGAGGAGGAAAATAAATATGAAAGCCGATCAAGAAAAATTATTGAACAGTTATGCTGGCAAGATTCCTCTTTCTGTATTAGAAGAGATTAAAGAGAATGTTCCTGGAACTATTAGTAAAGAAAAATTTCAAGAAGTAATGGACAAATGTTTAATTGCTTATAATAACGCTAAAGTTCATGCTGGTGAATGTGTTGGTTTAGTGGCTGCAGAAAGTATTGGTGAACCTGGTACTCAGATGACTTTGAACACGTTTCATCTTGCTGGGGTTGCGGAAGTACAAGTTACAACTGGTTTGCCAAGAATTATTGAAGTTTTTGACGCTAGAAAAGGGATTAAAACTCCAATGATGGAAATATTCTTAAACAAACCTTACTGTTTAGATGTTGAAAAACTTAGAAAGTTTGCAGCAACTATTAAAGAAACAAAGTTTGAAGAGTTTGTTAGTGAATATAATTTAAATATTTTTGATCAAAATTTAACTATCAAATTGAACAAAGAATTATTAGATGATAATGATCTTACTGTTAAAGATATTAATGGCATCATTAAAACTAAAGTTAAGAACTTTTCTGTTTCTATCACCGATGAATTAATAGTGATTGGTCTTAAAGGTAAACAGGATGAAATTAAAGATCTTTATGCTCTTAAAGAAAAAATTAAAGAAGTTAAAGTGAAAGGTATTAAAGGTCTTAAACAAGTTTTACCTGTTAAGAGAGGAGAAGAATACGTTATTTTAACTGCGGGAACAAACTTGAAAGATGTATTAGCGTTAAGTGAAGTTGATTCTACAAGAACAGTAAGCAATGATATTTATGAAATTTATAATGTGTTAGGGATTGAAGCAGCAAGACAAGCAATTATTGACGAAGTCTATAAAGTTGTTGAATCTCAAGGATTGAATGTTAATATTAGGCACGTGATGTTAGTTGCTGACTTAATGGTTGCAAACGGAACCGTGAAAGGTATTACTCGTTATGGGGTTGTTAGTGAGAAAGCTAGTGTTTTAGCTAGAGCATCATTTGAAACGCCTTTGAAACATTTATTTAATGCTGCATTAGAAGGTGAAGTTGACAATTTAACTTCTGTAGTTGAAAATGTTATGATTAATCAGCCAGTTCCAATTGGTACAGGATTACCAGGACTGGTTACTAAAATGAAATAATTATGGTGGATAAGAATGGCAAAAAAGAAAGAAATTACTGAAGAAATTAAATTATTGAAATCTAGAGTTGATGCAAATACAGCAATCATTGGTAAAGAAAAAGTAATGAAAGAATTGAAAAATAAGAATTTAACCACTATTTTTCTTGTAGCTAATTGTGAAAGTAAAACAAGAGAAGATATTAAACATCTTGCTAACTTAGCTAATGTTAAAGTTGTTGAATTAGAGCAAAGTAATGAAGAGTTAGGTGTAATTTGTAAGAAAAACTTTTTTATTTCTGTTTTAGGCATCTCCGGGGATTAAAATTGGCAAGGGTAAAACTTAATCAAGAAAATTTTGGTTTATCTTCAATTATGGAAAGAATTACCCGAGCGAAAGTTAAAGATTGTTTTAAAGACGAGGATACCATATATTTCGTTGTTGGAATTGGCGAGTTAGGTAAAGCCATTGGTAAAGGCGGAATTAATATTAAAAAAGCTCAACAAGAATTTGGTAAAAAAATTAAAGTTATTGAGTTTAGAAATGACCCTGTAAGTTTTGCTCGTAATCTTATTTATCCTCTTAAAGTTGAAGAAATCGTTTTAGAAGGTGAAGAAGTTTTAATTAAAGATAATAATAAAAAGGTTAAAGGTCAAATTATTGGTAGGGATAGATCAAACTTAATCTTTATCAATCAAATCATGAAAAGGTTTTTCAATGTTGAGATAAAAGTTGTTTAAAAAAGCATTCCAAAACCTTTATAAAACCCCCTCTATTTTAGAATAAAAGATGGCAAATAAATCGCGTGGACTGGGAGCAGCTAAGAAGTTGCTGAAGAGAAGAAAGACTTACAAGTTAGCTAGAAGGTCAATCTTGAAAAAGAAATCTGATCCCTTAGCCGGAGCTTCTCAAGCTAAAGCAATTGTTTTAGAGAAGATTCAAGTAGAAGCTAAACAGCCAAACTCTGCGATGAGAAAATGTTGTCGTGTACAATTAGTTAAAAATGGTAAACAAGTTACTGCTTTTATGCCTGGTGATGGTGCTCAAAAATTAATCAACGAACACGATGAAGTTATTGTTGAATGTATCGGTGGTAAAATGGGAAGAGCAAAA
>Ga0222637_1000559_pt1 | contig 15610 bp, 13 predicted proteins | sample AntAcemetagen143_FD_181149 | JGI IMG/M metagenome (GOLD analysis project Ga0222637, IMG submission 181149) | Saline water microbial communities from Ace Lake, Antarctica - #143 | ecosystem: Environmental > Aquatic > Non-marine Saline and Alkaline > Saline | place: Antarctica: Ace Lake...
TGCGGTTGCCGGGAAATTTAAATCCTGAATTTACTATAGCAGTTCTTACTCTTTCTTTACTTTCATCAACTGCCTTTGAAGGAAGGCCGACTATACCAAATGTGGGAAGACCTTTTTGAGCCACATCTACCTCTACTTCGACTTTAATAGTATGAAGTCCTGAATTAGTTGCTGACGGTACTTTAATTAACATGATATTTGCCTCTTTCTTTAAACAAGATGCCTTTTATTTCCATAAGCGAAAGTGTTTTGCCCAATTCTGATACGGATATATTTAAAATACGGGCCAAGCTATCAACCTCTAACGGTTCGTGATTCAATTGTTCTAAAATGCTTTGCTCCAAATTATCTAATTTCTTATAGGATGTATTGCTGGTTTTTTGCTTGTTTAGATTATCTACATTGAAAAATTTCAATATATCTTCTGCCGAAGTTACAATTTCAGCCCCATCTTTTATTAATTTCGCTGTACCCACTGAAGTTTTGCTGGTTAATGGGCCAGGCACGACAAAGAGTTTTCTGTTATTTTCTTTAGTAAGTTCAGCAGTAATAAGTGTGCCGCTTTTCTCTGCTGCTTCAATTATTAATGTGGCTTGCGATAAACCAGCCACGATTCTATTGCGCTTTGGATACGTCCAAGCGGCTGGTGGATGTTTGCCCTCTAATTCTGAAATAATAAGGCCGCCATTTTCTAAAATTTTTTCATATAAATCTTTTTGATAAGCAGGATGTATTACATCAATGCCACAGGGCATAACCGCGATAGTTCTTTTACAAGATTCTACGGCTGCCCGATGAGAATGTGCATCTACTCCAAACATAAACCCCGAGATAATAGTTATGCCAGCGCTTGCAATTTGTGTGACCAAACTATTAGTTATAATTTTACCATAACTGGTTATTCTACGTGAGCCAACTACAGCTAGACAATTTCTAAAGATACCCTCGTCCCACTCACCTTTAAAATATAACTTTTCTGGAGGATCTTTTATTTCCTTTAATCTCTCAGGATATCTATTGTCTTCTATATTAATCACTTCATTCATATTGGTTATTCCCCCATGTATCACTGCGGCGGTATATCACCGCCGCGGTGATATGTTGGGGTGTTAGGTTATTTTTAAGCAATGAGTGTTTTTTTTGGATTGTTTTGGAAATGAGATATTTACCTCTCTGCCTAAACATTCGGCTATTTTAATTAAGGTAGAGATAGTTAAATTTTTTTCTTCTCCGGTTTCAATCTGAGAAATAAATTGCTGGGATGTACCCATTTTTTTAGCAAGATCAACTTGGCGCAACTTACTATCCTGCCTCAATTCGGCAATTTTTTGGGCTACGGCAACTTTAGCACACTCAATTTCGTATAAACGTTTGAACTTTTTATCCTTAAGCTTGTCTTTTAAATCTTTATTAATGTTTTCTAATCTTACTTTTTTCATTAAATCACCTCATACTTTTTTTAATTTTCCAATTTTATTTTCGATTTCATGCTTGCGCTTTATGCATAGCTTTAAATCCTTCTCCTGAATTTTTTGTGTATTCTTTTTTATTGCATGTATTAAAACTGCATTGTCTTGCAAGTAGAAAAAGTAAAATATTCTGTTATTTTTAGGCCGCAATTCATAAATATCTTTTTTTAAATATCCGGCCATTGGACGTTGTAGATTATTGCCTTGTTTTTTTAATTCGTTAAAATAGGCGTATATCTTTGCTTGCTCTTTTTCGGTTAAGGAGTCAATAAATTCCTTAACAGGAACAAAATTATTTTCATCTACAAAATAGTATATATTTGATAATCTATCTTTATTCATTTTATATGGTACAAGTTATAACTTGTATTGTCAAGAGTTTTTATGCGTTCAAGACTGAGTAGTTTGACAATTTTTGTATCACCGCGGCGGTGATATGTTGGGAACTGGTTAATCGAGTGCTAAATTTTTTACTTTTTTCAGGCTTCTTTGATAATCCACTGTATCCGTTACAAAGCTTTTATATTCTTCTATGTTAATATCCAAAATATTATCAAATTCACAGAGTCTTATATATTTTCCAGGAGCCTCTATATATTCTTTATATGATGAATACTGCCACTCTTCGGGATTGCCTACAAGATATGAAGTCGTAGGATTCAGATGTATATAACGCGTAAGATGGAGCAATTGCACATCCGACTTTACCAATATTTTTTTTGTCTTTCCCTGCCATAAAGGACCTTTTCTTTTATATTTGATATTGAAATACCGGGTATAGCTATTTAATATGTCATTTAAAAATTTAGAAATACCATTATCTTTTGATTGTTTTAAAATAAAGTGAAAATGCGTAGGCAAAAGGCAATATGCAATGATGTTAATTTGTTTTTCTTTATTAGAATATACTATTTTTTCTAATTTTTGCTTATAATTCTTCTCTCTGTTAAAATAAGAAAATCTTTCTGAATTTTTACATTGATAAAATGCTATTACTTCTAAGAATCTATCAAAATCTGATTTATTATTGAAAATTTTATATCCGGCAATACTTTTATTTAAAACGTGATAAACTTGACCAGTGCTCAATTGCATTATTTATTAATCCTTCCCGTATCACCGCGGCGGTGATATATGGTGATTACTTTTTTGAAAACTTTTCGGCACATTTAATACATATTCTTGCCCCGGGCAGGGCCTTACGCCGCGCCTCTCCTATAGGTTCATTGCAATGTTCACATACTCCAAACTCAGGACTATCAAAACTAAGGAGATTTCTTTCAAGGCCATGCAGATTGTTTTCGATAAATTTTATCCTTCGCGCGTGAGCATCCTTTTGCTGAATAGCATTAAGCTGCCCCATTCTTCCGTGCGAACGATCAGAAACTACACTCTGAGCCTTGCCCTTTAAATCCTCTAGTTCTTTTGCTGCTTGATTAATTTGCTCTTGAATCTCTTTTCTTAATCTTTTCTTTTCCTCTGAAGTCATATCTTAAGTCCTTCTAATTTGCAGGATAATATTTATTTAGTCCTTTAATAATGTATTTAAAATCACTTTTATCATTACATCTTTTTCTGACGCTTTGCTGATTGCGACCATCAACGTTAATGCAACAAGTGTATTATCATCAATTCTCTTACTTCCATCTCTCTTTAATAGAAGCCTGTTGCCTTTTAAGAAACAAATAAATAAAGCTGCCGCAATCCGCTTATTACCATCTACAAAGCTGTGATTTTTAGTTACAAAGTACAATAAATGGGCTGCTTTTTCTTCGGTTGTTTTATAAACATCTTTACCTGCACATGTCTGATATATTGCAGCCATGGAACTTTGAAAACTTTTGTCTTTTTCCTGGCCCACAAGAGAAGAGCTTTTGAATTTTACTTTCATAGACTCAACTATCATCTTTGCTTCTTTATAAGTAAGCTTATAACTTAATTTCTTTGTTCCTTTAGGAACGGAAAGACTCTGATGATCATAATCATCTAAAACATCCAGAGCATGAGAATATTCAGTTATTACTTGAATAACACCTTTTGTATCATCTGAAACAACTTCAAGCTGAAGCATATTTCCCATAAGCTTTATTGCCTTTTGAAGTTCTTGATATTTTTTATAATCAGATTTTAATCTCTTTTCATTTATAGTATATCCTTTAATCAGGTGGTCTTTTAGTACTTTATTGGCCCATATCCTAAATTGAGTACCTCTTTTAGAATTGACTCTGTAACCTACAGAAATGATCATATCTAAATTATAAAATTTAACTGGTTTATCGGAATTAGCAATGTGCATTTTTTGCACATTGCTTTTTTCGGATAACTCATTTGCTTTGAATATGTTATTAATATGTTTAGTTATGACACTTCGATCTGTACTAAAAAGTTCTGCCATCTGTTTTTGAGGAAGCCAAACAGTTTCATTCTCCAGGTGAACTTCTACTTTATTTTTATATACTACAACTTGACCTTTATTTTCCATTTTCATCTACCTATCCCCAGCTTATCCATCGTCTTTTTAGCTTCACTTATGGCAAAACTCATAATGTGTCTTTCTTAATAGCTTGTTGATTAAACTTCAGCAATTCCATCTTTATGCTTATTGGCTGCATATCTATAGGCACAATAATCACACTCCCTGTTAGGTTTTGGAATAGTATCACTGCATAAACAGTTATGTATATCATTTATGGTTTGATCTATCCAGGAATCATCTCCTTTATAGGCAAGCATATAGATATCAAACTCAAGTTTTTTATCAAACTTCTCTTTATTAGCTAAGCCATTACAATAAACAAAATAAGCAGTTGGATTAACCTTGAAGCCATTCTTTCTAAAAAGCCATTGATATATTTCAATTTGTCTTTTATAAGCAATCTGCCAGTCTGCATCTAGAGTTAATTCCTGGTTTTTAGAAGTACTCTTATAATCAACTACAATCAACTCATCTTTAGAATTTATCCAGACATCATCTATACCACCAGTAATATTTAGATTAGTCTCTTTATCAAGATAAGTAACTCCGGCCCTAAGCGAATCTCTCCACTCGCTTAATTTTTCATGTTTAAAAGGAACAGCATCAAGCCCCGCCTCGATCATAAGCGGATGAGGCTTCTGTAATCTTCTGTAAGAATCAAACTCATTTTTAAGCAGACTATCCACAGCGGAGTTAAGCGCAAAGGGATATCCCGGCGGTTGGCCCGTACCCCGCCTTCTATCTAAATAAAAACAGCGCGGACAATTAATAAACAATTCTATTTTCGAGCGACTGATTCGAAAAGGAACAGTTGATGAGGGATCAAAGAGATTCCTGCTTCTTTGGGGATTATAATATTTTGACATAACATATCCTTTCTTTTAATCAAACATTATAAGCGGATTACACTCAGCTGGGTCCATCCAATCTATATTATATTTTTCTTTTAATATCCTCTTTGTTTCTCCCCACGCAGAGTGACAATAACCCGTTTGCTCCTTAAATCCAGGGGATTCTTTCTCTAAAATATCTTCAGCTTCTTTAGTTGCCTTATTTATGATATCTTTGTATTTAGGATCTTTTTCTTTAGGATCATATGCAAAACCATCTCTGTCTATTGGAAAATTTGCTATTTTTTTATCGAGCTCTTCCTGCTTTTTTTCTTCAAGCTCCTCTTTCTGTTTTTCTTTTTCTCTCTGCCTGCGCAGTTTCTCCTGCAGCTCCTGGCTTATCTTCTGTCCGCAATGAAAGCAGTATTTCTCATCCATGTTAAATCTCCTTCTATCTAACTACCTCACTACTATCCTGATAAATGAACTTCTGCCATGTTTATCCACACATGTTATTTTATGCCTTCCGGCTTCCATTTTCCAGAAGAGTTTTTGGCCAACCTTTGATGTGTCGTAAAAAGTATCATTTATAAACCAGTAAAGTTTATCTGCATCAAAGGAGGCATTAGCTTCTAAAGCCAAATGCTGATTACTATTGGGGATATTAATCCTGAAGTATTCACATCTATGTAAAGGGGATAATATATGGGGCCTGTTTTTATCTAAACTGACAGCCTTCTTTTCTTCTTTTAAATACTCTGGTGGTTTTATATAATCAGGATCATGCTGCCTGACCCAGGCCTGAAGTTTGTCGGGCCAGATAATAAAGACATCTTCTATATAATGCCGCTGAGCTTTATCAGATTCACATAAAGCCCTTTCAGTCTCTAAGTCTATTGCTATTCTTTTATGATAACTGCAGGTCTTAGTAATGCTTTTATCTTTAAGATATAAATCTTTAACCGCATGCGGACAATCATCTCCAGCTGCTTCTCCGCTTAAAGAACAGACTAATCTTTCCTGGACACTATCAGGACGCACATACCAGCAGGCGGCCTTATTAAGATATAGCCAGTCAAACATCCTGACTGCCAGAGGTGTGGCTGCTTCTAAGCCCACTAAGGCCTTAGAAGGCCGGGCAGAAAAATTCCCCAGCCAAATTCCGACGGTGTATTCGGGATTATAGCTGATCGTCCAGGCATCTCTATGCCCAAAAGATGTCCCTGTCTTAAAGGCTATTTTAGGGTGAGTTTTATTATCGCGATAAATATCTATGGCCGCAAGACGCTCATCATCGGATAAGATGTCGCTAGTAATATAACAGGAACCTTGAGAAAGAATTCTTTTTGAATCAGATGTATTAGAACTATCATCCTCTATTAAACTATAAGGCATGTACATGCCTTCTCTGGCTAAGGCAGCATAGGCATTTGTTAATTCAAGCAGGCTTACATCAGCGGAACCTAGAGTTAAAGGCAGGCCATAGTATTCAGGCGGATGATTTAGGCTGGATATACCAGCCTCCTCTAATAAATAATAAAGGTTTCTATAGCCTATCTTATCTAAGACCTCAACTGCCGGGACATTTAATGAAGAAACCAGGGCCTCTCTTACACTTACCGGCCCTCGGAATTTTTTATCATAATCTTGAGGCATATAGCCGCTGTATTCAACCGGGACATCTGCTAAAACCATCCGGGGTGTATAAAGGCCTTTGTCAATTCCGATAGCATAGGTAAAGGGTTTTAAGGCTGAGCCCGGAGATCTTTTGCTTCTTGAACCGTCTATCTGCCCACAATCCTTAAATGAGAAAAAATCAGCTGAGCCTACCAGAGCTCTTACCTTACCTGTCTTATTCTCAATCACTACTACAGCCCCGTTAGTCACTCCGCAAGGACGTAAATTACTAATGGTCTCTTTAATGACCTCCTGGGCATAATACTGCAGATTAGAATCAAGAGAACTTAGAATAACATCTTTATCTTTATATTCATTTTTAACGTATCGGCTAAAGTGAGGCGCTTTAAACGGAAGCGGGTTGTTATGGGCAATGACCTCTTCATTAATCAGCTGGCTGTATTCATTACTATCTATATAACTACACTCCAGCATACTTTTTAATACCATATTTCTTCTTTTCTTAGCCCTTAAAGGATGTCTATCCGGCCTTAAGCGAGAGGGTGATTGGGGCAGACCGGCTAAAAGAGCACACTCTGATATAGAAAGATCCTCTGGATATTTATTAAAATATCTTAAGGAAGCAGCCTTTACTCCGTTAATGTTGCCGCCATAAGGCGCCAGCTCAAAATAAAATTTTAGAATATCTTCTTTTGAATAACGCCGTTCAAATTCAATGGCCTGGACTGTCTCAATTAATTTATTAAAGAGAGTGCGTTTTTTGGGGCTTAAGAGACGGATAACCTGCATGCTTATGGTCGAGGCTCCTGAGATAGTCTCTTGATTAATAATATTCTGACTTAAGGCCCGCATAACTGCCAGCGGATCACAACCATAATGAGAATAAAATCTTTTATCCTCAATAGCAATGGTGGCTTTAATGAAATTGGGATTAACCTCATTTAAATTAACTTCAAAAAGCCAGCAGTCATCTTTATTTAAAAAACCTCTCAGGAGATTATTATCTTTATCATAGATAACCTTTGAGTAAGTGATATTATCTATTTTGTCCTGATCAAAAGGATATAATTTAAGCATGGTGAAGTATGTAATTATAATAAGCATAAGGCTTATACAAATGCTTATAAATAATCTTCTCAGCCATAACTTAGGTATTCTCTTTAACACCTCTTTTAATCTCCTATTTGAATGCGGCCCTTACCGCTAAGGCTTTTAATACTGGGATCATACATACAGGAAGCACTCACTGCCGGTAGAGTAAATTTACCCTTAGTAACTGCTCTTACTATATAGCGGTAATGAACAACTTCTGTATCCGGAATATCAGTGAAGATTAATAAACGATCATCGCGAATATCATAATGATCAGGTTCAAAGATATCCTTCTTTATCCAATCGAGTTTCTCTCTGGTTGATATGCGCGGATTCTCAATCTCAAAACCGGCTGGTAATAAATCCTGGATGACGAGGTTTTGATAGGGCATATCAGCTTTGATTGAAAGATCAACCACTATTATCTGTCCCTGCTTGATGTTGCTAAGGTTAAGCTTTTTGCCTTTTCTATTAAAATATGTCCTTCTTACAGTAAGGCCTTTATCCTCTTCTTTTGCTTCATCTTTTATGGGAACACCTTCTATGGTCCAGTAATAATAGGCTTTACCCTGACCTATAAGTTTTATATTCAGGTCTTCATCGCTTAATGATACATTTTTAATTTTAGCCCCCGCCTCACTTTCAAATTCAGCCAGGAGATTTTGCCCATTATAAATTGTGCCTGAATAATCTGAAACTTGTTTATTGGCATATTGAGTGTATTTACCTAAAGCCATAAGTGCTCTGGCATTATCCTGAGTGCTCAGCCACCTGCCATTATTTAAGGAATCATTTAACCGTTTTACTAAAACCGGCACCATGGCATTGTCACAATCAAGATCCAGATAGATAGAAAGAGCTATAGCATTCTCTTTAACCGCAGAGTAAAGACTGCCGCCGGTCTCTCGTCGGCTATCCGGCTCAGGCATACCCTGACCTAAAATATCAGAAACTGCTTTGGCATCACCTAAGATAGCCAGGCTGGCCGCCAGATAAAACCTGGAGGACGGATAAAGAGTATCCTGTTTTTCCTGAAGCCTTCTCATCCAGGAGCTTTTAATGCGTCCTGATTTAGCCAAGACATAACAGCTATAGGCTTTTAGATTAAGATCTATATTTTCATCATTAGATAGAAGAATTTTTTCTAAATAATCGAGGGCAACCGCCTTCTCTAATTTAGGCACGGCATAACCCGCCTTATCAGCTTCAACTAAAAAATCGGTGGCATATATACTGCCCCAGTTATAGGGCCTCTGAAGACCCTGCCACATGGCAAAACCGCCTGAATAAGTCTGCATGGCCAGCGCCTTTTCAATGCCGGCATCAATATAACGGTCTATGGTCTCAAGAGAAATAGTCTTTATGTCAAATAAAGGTGCAAGTTCTTTTAAGTATAATAGAGGATAGATCGCTGAAGTTGTTTGTTCTATGCAGCCATAAGGATAGGTTACTAAATATTTAAAACCTCCGGCGAATTCCACCATGGGTAAGGACATTAAAGTAAATGAGCTTTCCTCGGTTCCTTTAAGCAGTCCTCCGGGCAGAGTTATTTTGGTCTCAGAAGGAGCGGTAATCATGCCTGAGCCATTTCTGGAAGTTGAAGCATTAGTGGGACGTACTGCAAGTTCGGTCTTAACTTCATCAGCCCATTTATCCATTGAAGCGATTATTTTTATAACTGCTTTTTGAGGGATTTGAGGGCTTTTTAACTTAAAATAAACCTGCCCTTCCTGATCTTTATCAATATTTATTGAAACCGCTTTATCTGTTAAAAATTCAAAGGCTTCATTTGATTCAAGAGAAATCGAGATACTGCCATTTTGCCCTGTAGAATTAAAAACAGTAACCGGAATAATAAACTCATCCTCTGTGGCAAGAAATCTGGGTAAAGAAGCTCGTATTAAAAGAGGCTTGATTACTTTTATCTCATTTTGATTACTTCCAAAATCACTTATACCTGAGGCTACGGCCATCACTCTTAAACTGCCACTAAAATCAGGAGCTATAAAGCTAAAGGTAGCCTGGCCCTGAGCATCAGTCTTGATGCCTTTTTTATATATGATGACTGATTTAACTCTCTGAGCCGATACAGGATTATAGTATTTCTTATAAGCACCCGAGTCCATGTCGCCGGCCGGAGAAGAATCAGAGCCGAGATCCTTTTTGCCGTAATCCGGAATTAATAGTGAATAGATATCACTGGTGGTTACACTATTGGCCCTCTTGCCGTAGAAAAAATTATACGGATCTGGAGTTTTAAAATTAGTCAGACTTAAAATACCTTCATCTACAATCAGCAGCGTAAGAGAAGATGGTATGCCATTAGAATTTTGATCAGTTACTTTTAAATTGAGGGTAACTGATTTCTGAGATTCTATGGACTCGGGGGCCGTGATTGCTACCTTCAACTTATGATCACTGTTATCAATCAGTAAAGGAATAATGCCATAAGCCCTGTAAGTGCCCCACTCTTCATTGGGGTTTATGGATCTAATGACCTCAACTGTACAATAAGCATTAGGCGCATATGAGTTCTCAATTGGTAAGGTGATAGTCTGGGTATTAGAAGTCAAATCAATAACCTGACTTGATATAATATCCCCCTTAGAGATAGTTATCAAGGCCTTACCTAAAAAAGGAGAATTTAGAGTCAGCTGCGCTTCGTCTCCTTTAAAATAGTGTTTTTTATCAAGAAGAAGCTCAATCTTATCCGGCCTCTCCATGGCCCAGGGAGAATAGCCATAACCCGAGCAATAAAATTCCCTACTTACCGAATGCATATTATTGCCTTTAGCTGTTAAGCGGATAAGATAGCTGCCCCAGGTTTCGGACCTGAATTTTATTTTATTAGCAGACTCATCAGGATTTACATCTTCTTTTAAAATAAGTTCTTCTCGCCTTTGAGATACATAGCGATATTTACCCCGATCATCTTTTTTAACGATATTATCCCAGATAACACGATATACACTCATTTCAAGTTCGGGGGCTTTAATTAAATTCCCTTCGGGAGAAACAGTAACATAATCAAAATAAATATCTTCATTAATTTGAGCATAGCCTTCGACGGTTTGTCTTAAGCCTATATAATACGGATAGGGATCAATAGATCTTTCTACTATCGACGTGACCGCTCGGCCGCCAACTTCATTCACAACGCCACTTATAGAAACTTCCAGAGATGAAGGAGGGAAAAGTTTATCACTTATGGATAGTTTAAAATCTGCCTCACCGGCTTTATTAGTTGTTTTTTCACCTAGCTCCAAAGTTCTGGTTGAAAAACTTTTTGCTTCATCACTGAATGAATAACTTTTATATTCTTTTAAATTAAAATCAACCGGTCTAAGCCTGCAGGTTACTGCAGCAACTCTATCTTTGGCAGGAGCTCCGAATAAGTGATTAGCTTTGACTTCTATAGGAATAACTTCATCAAGTTTAAATCTTTTATCAGAGACTTCAATATTTACTTTCATCCTGTCCGGCATAAATTCTTCAACATTGAATTTATAGCTGCCCATGACATCATCTGAGCCAGCCAGCATTAGTTGAGCCGTATAAACACCAGTGAGAGCATAGTCAGGAATACCGATATCCAAAGTCAGCTGGCCTTCTTTATCCAGAAGGGCAGGAATCTTCTTAAATATTTTAGCATCGGGACGTTTGATAACTAAAAATAAAGGAAAACTCTCAGGTATCTCCACTCCAGAACCACGAATGATAGCCGATAAATGCAGAGTTTCACCCGGACGGTAGACACCCCTATCAGAATACATAAAACCTTCATAGTTACCACTGAGATAAGATCGACCACCTATATCAAAATCAGTTTCTGATAAAACACATTTATCTACTTCTATAAAAGAAAGATCATCCTTGGTTGCAGCTGTAATTACAAAGGGCTCATTATCCCCTGAGAGATCAACATCTCTAAAATGAATAAGACCTTCTTGATCTGTAAGGCCTTCTATTATTTGCTGGTTTTTTTTCGTAAATACCTTTACCTTGGCCCCCTCTATGCCTTGAGCTTTTGAAAGAGAATTAATCCAGACAAGAAGCCCTGAATCAGATTTTTTAGCAACGATACCGATATCGCTCATGAGGATGAGCTTTGATTCCCGATTCCAATAATAAGCATCTGGCTCATTTATAGTAAGGTAAAAAAGACCTTGAGATTTTCCTTTTAAAATTTCATCTAGATCTATTAAGGTTTTATTTTTTTCATTTAATTTAGCCAAGGTGTTTATCTGAGTTTCAACTACATCCAGACCCAGATCATCCGAAATGCTGTGGCGGCGCATCGTATTAAGTAAATAAACTATATTATTGTCATATACTTTATGTACTTTTACCTCTAATAAGTCTATATTCATTGTCTCTACGGGAACGGTTTTACTGCCGAATAAAGACATATACATACCCGGTACTTTAAGAGAAAAACTAGGATCATAATCAGGCGTAGTAACAGTAGAGCGTACATCTGCAGAAAGCTTTTCACCTGAGACTGAAGGCAGGCCCTTTAATAATTCTACAGTGTATTCCTTTCCGGCCTCAAAACTACCATAAACAAAAATACTACAGCAAGAATAAGAATCTTTTATATAATAGTGAGCTGGCTGAGGAGATATATTAATGTAACCTTTCATATCAGAAGAATTAACATCCTCTGAAAAATTAATATAGATAAAGGTATTATCACTTTTCATATGGGGATTTATAAAATTTACACTAAATTGGGCTGATAAACTTTCTATATATGCAAATCCATCAGTTGCTTTTTTTGCATTAAAAATTAAGCCTCTCATCATTTTTGTACCAAAAATACCGACGACGATTAAAATTGATACAACTAAAATAACCCACTTCTTCTTCCCCTTAAATATACCCTTCATCTCAAACCTCCTTTAAAGTTAACAGAAAACAAAAAAACCTCCGTTGGCTATAGTTTACCAACGAAGGTTTTACTTTTTTAAAGTCCAGGTTCCCCCTTCTAACGCGGGACTGAATTAAATTGTACTTTTTATTGTAATACTCATCATTCTAAAAAGCAAGAACTTATTTTAAAAATCTTACTTTTTGTTCTTATCTCTGCTTGGAGCCTCTCTCTATACGCCTACGATCTCCTTCAACTAGATTTAATTTCCTGAGACGAACATTCTTAGAAGTTATCTCAACTAATTCATCATCAGCTATAAATTCCAGCGCAAACTCTATAGTCATTTGACGAGGAGGAATTAAAGATATGGCATCATCACTACCTGAGGCGCGCATATTAGTTAATTTCTTTCCGCGTAAGGCATTAACTACTAAATCCACTCCTTTATTATTCACTCCGATAATCATTCCCTCATATAATCTATCTCCGGGTTTTGCGAATACCTCACCTCTGGGTTGTAAATTATAAAGCGCATAACCTACGGCATCGCCTGCTGCATGTGAAATAAGCACTCCGCTTTTTCGAGCGGGCAATGTCCCTTTATAAGTCTGATATTCAAAGAAATTCTGATACATTATGCCACTGCCTCTGGTCATCATTAAAAACTCACTTCTAAAACCAATCAAGGCTCTTGAGGCAATAGTAAATTCTAATCGAACAGCTCCAGTTGAGGTTATTTTATGATCACCCATCTGAGCTTTACGAGTTCCTAAGGCCTGCATAACCGGCCCTTGATACCTAGCATCTACTTCAATAACCACTTCTTCAACCGGCTCTAAGGTCTGATTACCCATTTTCTTTAAAATAACCTGGGGCTTTGAGACTTCTATTTCATAGCCTTCACGCCGCATAGTCTCAATAAGAATAGCTAAATGTAATTCACCCCTGCCTGAAACCTTTAAACGTTCTGTACCTATGATATCTTCAACTTTAATACCTACATTAATCATGGCCTCATGCATCAGGCGGTCTCTTATATGACGTGAAGTTAGATACCTGCCTCCGTCTTTACCTGAAAGAGGACTGGTATTATGAGAAAAGTTCATCGAGATAGTCGGCTCATCTATTTTAATCGTCGGTAATCCTTTAGGATCATCTATACAAGTAAGGGTTTCACCTACTTCAACATCATCTATCCCGGAGATAGAAATAATATCTCCAGCTATAGCTTCATTAGTCTCAACTTTAACTAAACCTTTATATTTCATTATCTTTGTGGCCTTACCTTTAGCGATAGTGCCATCACGTTTAACTAAAGCTACTTGCTCTCCCACCTTAACAGTTCCATGAAAAATACGCCCGATAGCAATTCGTCCTACATATGAATCATAATCAAGCATAGTTACCAGCATCTGAAAAGGTAAATCAGGATCAGCTATAGGAGGTAAAACTCTATGTAAAATAGTCTCTAAGAGAGGTTTCATGGAATCACTCGGCTCATCAAGATCAAGAGTGGCGTAACCGTCTTTTCCGGAAGCATAGATAATTGGAAAATCAAGCTGCTCATCAGTTGCATTTAATTCACAAAAGAGATCAAAGGTTAAATCCGCTACTTCATCCGGCCTGGCATGAGGGCGATCAAGTTTATTTATAACCAGGATAGGCTTTAAGTGTAATTCCAGTGATTTCTTTAATACAAATTTAGTCTGGGGCATAGGGCCCTCAAAGGCATCAACTAAAAGAAGTACTCCATCAACCATTTTTAAGATACGCTCTACCTCACTGCCGAAATCAGCATGCCCGGGAGTATCAACTAAATTAAATTGAACCCCTTTATACTGCAGAGAGGCATTCTTAGAAAGAATAGTAATTCCTCTTTCTCTCTCAAGCGGATTAGAGTCCATTATAGTTACTTCACCTTCTTTAAAATCATAAGCACCGGTATATTTTAAAAGGGCATCAACCAGGGTAGTTTTACCATGGTCAACGTGAGCTATAATAGCTACATTTCTGACATCTTTTCTTCTTTTCTGATTTGACATAATACTTTAATCTTTCTCTTCTTCTAATATATAAAACCGCCTCCAACAAGAGACGGCTTCATATTATAAATAAATATTGTAATCCTTGCTCTGGTATTGTTACATAATCTCATGATAAGAGCAAGAAGATTAAATAACGATAAATATCTCTTAATTTGACTATATTACTTACTCTCATCAGTTAATACTATATGATCTGACTCAATTTCTACTAAGGCCTTGAAGAATTCCTTAATGTCTTCTTCAACAGACTCCTGGATCGCCTGACCATAAAACTTAACTGCACTTCTTTCTCTTCTGTTGGCTTCCTTCATATTCTCTTCATCTGTATCAAGAGCCTGATCTGAGCCTACATTCGTATCTGGCTTTTCTATTTGCAGATGCTTACATAAAGCTGAGGCATGCTCTCTTTCCACTTTAGATATTCCCTTGAACATACTAGAAGTTTTCACATCTTTACTTTTTAGTGAAGCAGCCATATAGAAATTTGTATTATTTAATTCTAAATCTAAAGCTTTAGTTAAATTTTCTTTACTTATATCTGATAAACTCTGGGCATGGAGCAATTTCCACTCACTAGCTAAAACAAAATACTTCTCATGGGCCCCACAAAAGGGACAACTTGAAGGCTTTTCTTCACCGATATAAATCTCTCCACATACACGACAACGATATACTTTCATTTTATTTACCTTTTCTTTCTTTTTTTTGATATACCTTAAATTTTATTCTTCTTTTGATTTATCTAAATTCTCTTTAGCATCAAGTCCAAGTTTAAATATCTCTTCTAATTTAGGGCAGATATAGTCCTTACATTGACTACAATTATTAACCTTGTTTGCTATGGCACATTTACGCACTTCACAAAGCTGCTCACAATACATCACCTTTATGCCGTCACCTTTACAACCCAGACAGTTAATATCTTCTTTTTTAACAGGTACATTATAGATCTCTGTCCATTCTTTTGCTACCTTTTCCCTTAAGACATCATCATTAGTTTTAGTGGCTATATATGCTTCACATTTTTCACAGTCAAGTCCGCAATAAGCTAACATATTATATCCTTTTAGTTTCTTCTGCCCATAATACTTAGTATTCTAATGAATAGGTTAATAATATCTATATATAAAGCCGCTGCACTATCAACGGCATTATCTATTGTTTTGGGTATTTTATTCGCTCTGGAC
>Ga0222637_1000560_pt1 | contig 15573 bp, 13 predicted proteins | sample AntAcemetagen143_FD_181149 | JGI IMG/M metagenome (GOLD analysis project Ga0222637, IMG submission 181149) | Saline water microbial communities from Ace Lake, Antarctica - #143 | ecosystem: Environmental > Aquatic > Non-marine Saline and Alkaline > Saline | place: Antarctica: Ace Lake...
CTTACAGCTTGAACACCCTTTACCACCGCAGATAGCACAATTGATATCTAGTTCCACTCCAGGTTCCACAAAAGGAAAAAATCCTGGCCTGATACGTACTTTTACCTCCCTTCGGAAAACTCCTGATAGCAGTTCTTGCATAACAGCTATCATATTAGCAAGAGAAATATTTTTATCTATCATTAAACCTTCCATCTGATTAAAAGTATGCTCATGACAAGCATCAGTTGCTTCAGAACGAAATGCCCGACCAGGAACAACACAACGCAAAGGCGCACCGTATTTTTCCATAGCTCGTACTTGCACATTAGAAGTGTGCGTCCGCATTACCATATCATGTTCTCCATCTTTATTTTTATGATCTATATAAAACGTGTCTTGCATATCGCGAGCTGGATGAGTCTTGGGAATATTTAAAGCTTCAAAATTATAATAATCACTTTCCAATTCTGGTCCGTCTAATATCATAAAACCCATAGAAGAAAATATTTTTTCTAAATCACGTTGAACCAAAGTCAGTGGATGTAAATGTCCGCTTACTATTTTTTCACCTGGTAAAGTTGTATCAACAAAATTTTGTTGTTGTTTGTTTTGCATTTAATTTTAAGGATTTATTGCTTTCATTTCCTCATCCGTTAATTGAACTTGTAACTGTGTATTAGGTGGATTATTAGATTGATTAATATTATCAATTGCTTCTTGTGTTAAATTATATTCATAAGCAGTTAAAAAATTACCTTCTCTATCTTCACGTACGTCAACTAATTTGCCAGTATTCGCACTAACATAAAAAGTTCTTTGCATATTATTAGGAAGATACTCAGAAAATGTTTCAGTATAATTGGTAAGATTTAATTGATCCTCTTGATTAGAGGCGATTGTTCTTGTTGGATTTGTTGACTTTACATAATTATTTAACCTGCTATCAGTCTGCCTAACATTTTGTAAATAAGCTTCATCTTTTGTGGTGATAGTAGGAGCAACAGGTTCAGACGACTTAATCTCCGGCATTTCTAATTTTATCAAATCAGGGTTAATTGTATTTAATATTAAAAATGAAAGTAATGCAAGTATCAAACCTGTTAAAGCTGCTTTTATCCATTCTTTTGCCTCACCAACTTGTCCTTGATTACCACCGGCTGTTAGCCACATTACTCCACCAAACATTAATACTACGGCTGCTAATATTCCAACAAAACCCATTGAATAGTTAAAAATTAAAGGAATATATTCAGCAATATCCTTTACTTCTGTTTGATTTCCAATTGGAACTTGCAATGTTGTTTGAGCGCTAGCATAATTAGGAGTTACTAACAAAAAAAACAAAATAACAATTTGAATAATAAAAACTGTTAAAAAAATGTACATTAAAATTTTTGGACCATTTTTTTTAAAAGATGGAAATTTTACTTTTTTCATTTAGGTGCGTTTATAACTAATTAGAAAGAATTCTAAAACTGTCAGAGCAATCACCAAAAAAATCATATTATACCAAGTCAACATTCCTTGCGCCTGCAAAAATAACAGAGCAATAATTAAAATAGAAAAAGAAAATGCCTGTCTAAAAGCAATTACCACTTGGCGGAAAACTAATTCTCGCTTTAAAACAATAAAACGTATTAAAAACCCAATCAAAGCGCTAGTACCAACTAATGACATGAATAAGCTACCATAAAACAACAAAAAACCAATCCAGTTGGTTGTGTCTGGATTTACGCTATTTATTACTACTGCAAAAGCTGACCAGCAAATTGCGGTCGCTAACAGCATCATAGTCAAGTATGTGCGTAATGTCATCTACTAGGTACTTAGTTGATTAGTTAGATAGGTACACAGTGAATTAATCAGGAAACTAATTAACTAAGTACCTATTTAACTACATTTATATTTTATCAAAATTCGTTGACGCAAGCAAGGGAAAAGGTATAATAAAGCTAATAGAATAAAATGTTCGTTCTTTTCATTTTAATAATAATGATTCAAAAAATAGAAGATAAAAAAAACAAAATATAAAGGAGGAAAGAAAATGGAACTTGACTTTGATGATACACTGGATAATTTGAAAAAAAGCATTAATACATACCAGAATACACCAAATGAAAGATATAGAGATATTTGTTTATCAGCAATGAACGCCCACTCAGTAATTGAGCTTGCAGTAACAATGTACTACGGGGTATTTATTGGTGAAAGACGGAAGCGCGCTCTTGCTTTAATGCTTCAAGCCGTAAATATTATTCCGAATTACCATCAAGAACATTCAGAAGTTGAAAAATATTACAATAAAACTATTCAACTCTGTGAGTATACTGATTTCATTGAACATTACAGGGAAGTATTGGGTAAAGCGATCGAATATACATTTGCTCAAGAACTAATTGCCTTTGTTAAACATTTCCTTAGAATTAAGGCAGAAGCTACTTAATTCTTTTGAGGGGAGGTGAAAATGATGTTCAAAAAATTAAAAAGATGGTTAAGGAGGAATCGATGGCGTTTTCCAAACCCAATCCTAATTTAGGATTAAAAGCGTGTTGTCAAAAAAGATGATGCGCTTTTTTATTTAACTTAAGTATCTTAATTTATCTACTGATTGCTTGCCTGTTCTTTTATTTATTAAAAAAACTATTTCTTGTTCCCGATATTTTAATTCTTGAGCTACTAAAGAAGATTCACATTGAATAATAAGCATTTTATTTTTCACATACAGTGGTTTTACTTGTGCAGAAATATCCTCACCTAACCGACCATAAATAATTTTATGGGCTTCTTTTAATATATTAACCGCGTCCACTTGTTGGCTAGCTCCCATCCGTTGAACTGATTGCGGTAGTAATTGTTTTAAACCATGAAACATAGATATTATGCTAATCCGCTAATTAAATGCTAATCTACTAATTGCTAATTCCACAAATAATTATTCGTGATTTGTGGATTAGTATTTATTCGTAGATTAGTATCACATCTGTCGATATTCACAAATATTATTAAAATTACAAAATTTACATAACTGACTTGGCTTTGGTGGAAAATCATCTGTTTTAATACTGGTTTCAATTTCTTTTATTCTGTCTAAAAGTTTTTCTTGTAAATTTATTTTTTCATCACTAGTGCCTAAAAAATCAATTTCACTATTATTATCTAAATAATAAAATTGTAAATTTGCTACTTTCTTTTTTAACACTTCTTCAGCAGCCATTTGATAAATTAATAATTGCTCCTTATTATCCATGGTAATTTTACCTGCCTGTTTTGGCGTGCCTGTTTTGTAATCAATGATATGAACTCCTTGCTCGCCATAATCATCAATGCGATCAATACCACCAGAAATTATATAATCTTTTAATTTTAATTTAAATTTTTGTTCTAAAGATATTACTTGGGGCCAGTTATCTTTGTGTTTATTATAAAATTCTTTTAAAATTTCTCTGCCTTTTTTTCTACGTTCTTCTTTTTCTTCCTTATTAGCATACCACTCATCAATCCAAGATTCTTCGTATAATTTTAATAAAGTTTCTAAAGTTAAAGAATTTTTAATTTGCTCTTGAGTTTTCACTTGCCCAAATAAATCAGTTTGTACTGCGTTCTGACTTTGTAAAATTAATTCAAAAAATCTTTGCAAAGTTAAATGCATGGTATTACCAAAACTAAAATTAACATTTCCTCCAGTAGGAATTTTTAAAACACTACCAAATTTATATTGATAAGGACAATTCTTATATGAACTTAATTGTGAATAAGAATAATACTTCGGTAACGGGTATTTAACATCATTACCTTCTACTTTTTGAATAGCTTGCTTTGCCTCACTTAATCCCAAAACATCTTCCCTATTCACTGTTTGCTTTTCACTGTTTACTAAGCTCCCTAAACCAACTTCCTCTAAAAATCTTGATGGTTTTTTCTTGCGCGTCCCGCCATAATCATCTGACCAACTAAAATATAAACCTTGTTTAGCACGAGTCATAGCCACATAAAATAGTCTTCTTTCTTCTTCTAGATGAATATCGCCCTCAGGTAAAATTTCTTTTACTAATGCATTTGGCAATAAAATTGGATCTTTACGTTCAGTAGTGGGAAATCTCAAATCTACCATATTTACAATAAATACATATTTAAATTCCAATCCCTTGGACGCATGTACAGTTAAAATCTTAATCATTTCTGGTCCTTCTTCTGGATCAACTGATAAACTTCCCTGCTGACCTGACTCTAATTCTAATTCTAATTCTGCTAAAAAATCTTTTACAGAGGAGGTACTTGCCCTCCGTAGCTTTAGCGTAGGGGGGTTATTTTCAAATTCTTTAATACGTTTTATAAAGGCATTTAATTCTCGCATAGTTTCCTTAACTTTTTGGTCTGCTTGCTCTGATAAATATTTTAAATAGCCACTGTCTTTTAAAAATGCTTGAATGATTTCACTAACCTTTTTTTCTTTAGTTAAGATTGCGTGTTTATTAATTAAATCTATAACTTGCCTTGCTTTAATAGCCAAATTTTCTGTAAAACTAGCTGCATATTTTACTGTTTCATAAATTGACCAAGCTTTTTTCTTAGCTAAATTAATAATTTTTAAAATTTCTTCATGTTCAAATTTAAAAATTGGAATATTTAACACTCGATACATGGCGGTATTTTCGTGATAATTGTCTAACAAATTCAAATAGGCAATAATATCCATTATTACTGGTTTATTATATAAACCTTTGGATGCTAAAAATATATATGGCAAACCAGCAATCTCCAATGCATTGACAAATTCTTTGGCAGAATTATTTGCTCTTACTAAAATTGCAAAATCATTATAATTACATTCTTTATCGCTAATTTTTAATTCAGCAATTTTTTCAATTACTTTATCTACTTCATCTTGCAAATCATTTCCTTGAATTACTTCAATAATTCCTTGTTCTTTGATATTGGAAATTAATTTCTTATCAATTTTTTTATCTAACTGACACTCTAATCGATTAGGATTATTTAATTGAATAAAATTATAAGATAAATCTAAAATATTTTGTGTACTGCGATAATTCTGTGTTAATAATATTTCTTCTGTATTTTTAAAATCTTTTTTAAACTGCAACACATTACTAATAGAGGCTCCTCGGAATTTATAAATACTTTGATCATCATCTAAAACAGCAATTAAATTTTCACCTGTTGGCTTTAGCAATTTAACAAGTTCATACTGCGCCCAATTAGTATCTTGAAATTCATCTACTAAAATATATTTAAATTGCTGCTTAAACTTTTCTAAAATAGCCGGTCGCTCACGAAAAAGTTTTAAAGCATAATTAATTAAATCACCAAAATCCAAAGCGCTATTTTCTAATAGTAAATTTTGATAAACATGATAAGCGTTAGCCACTTCATTAATTCGCAAAACTTCCTGTTCTTCAGCTTCTTTACTTTCTAGCCCAGAAAGCATTTTATCCAAATTTTGCTTTATATCTTCTGCATATTCTAAATACTTTTCTGGAGAAATATTTTCGTCTTTTGCTTTGGAAAAATGACTTAATAAAGCAGAAATAAATTTTGTGGGATTTCCCATTGGACGATAGTAATCTAAATTGAATTTTTCCAGATTCTTTTTAATTAAAGCCCACTGCTGAAATTCATTAAATAATTTAAAATCAGTTGGTAAGCCAATATCTAGTCCATGTTGTTTTAATATTTTTTCTGCAAAACCATGAAAAGTCATTATCCATAAATCTACATATCCATAAGGAAGTAACTTGTCTACTCGTTCCTGCATTTCACCGGCAGCTTTTTCAGTAAAAGTAAGCGCTAAAATCTCTTCTGGCTTGGCCAGTTTTTGCTCTATCAACCAATCAATTTTTTGTGTAATTACAGTGGTTTTTCCCGTGCCTGCACCAGCAATAATCAGAAGTGGACTTCCTGTGTGTTCTACAGCTTTTTTTTGCTCATCATTTAATTGTGTTGCTTGCCTCGCCGTAGCTTTAGCGTAGGCGGGTTCTTTGTTTAGATTATTCATAAATGTAGTATACAATATTTTACTATAAAAAAAAGACTTTGCGAATATAAGCAAAAATCTCTTTTATTGCCTTAATTTAAGCGGCTTTAAGTATTTTGCGTTGTTCTTTAATTTGATCAAACCATTCAATGGCCAACTTATTAAATTCATCTTTTTCTTTATCTGACAACTTATCGCATACAAAATCACTAACTAGTTCTCCATGGTCGTCAGACATCCATTCAATCAAATAAGCAGATTCTGGCATTAATTCTCCAAACTTAGCTGATTCAGTAAAGCCGTTCTGAATACTACCTGGGAGTGATTTACGGTCAATTTTCTCGTGAATCTCCCAAAGTTGCCTTAAAAAATCACTCTTATTTTCAAAATGACTTAAATTTCTATATTCTTCCTCTGCTTTATGAAAACTTTTAACGCATTCATGCACCATATTTTTTGCTAATTTATATATTTATAGTATACATTATTCAATCATAAAAAAAAGCCCCGCAAATGCGAGGAATATTTTGTAAAAAAGAAGCCCTCCATCCGAATTCTATGGATGAAGGGCTTTTGATCGCTAAGAAAGTTACGAATTATGCTTCCTCAAAGCCATTAACCGTCAAAATCTTTTCTGGCTTACAATCATCCGCGGAAACATCACGCAAGTTAATAAACCAAAACGTATGAGACGAACCATTTTGACCGATCGTACGCTGAATATATTCAGCATTGGCAAATGAAGACGAATGATCATTGCGACGATCGTAAACTGCTACTCGGTCTCGAATATCAATTTTGATTGCGCCCTGAACATTACGTTTAGACAAGCCATCAAGTTGTACTAACACACTTCCGTTAAACAGAATTTTGTCAGTTGGCTTTGTCCATAAAACATTATAATCTACGTCCGGTGCTGCAATCCACCATACGCCCCGCTCTTTAACTCCATCAATTTTTTTAATAAACGGAGGTAACGGAGAAATGTTCGGCTCGCTTGTGAGTGGGCAAGTAAAAAATCTCAATTCGCCCTGAGATTCAACCGCCTCTTTATCGTGCGGATAAACTCGCACTAGAAGCATGTCTCTGCACTCACAAGCCAAATTATTCTTGTCAACGAACTTTTTCTTCTTTTGACGACTGAAAATTATCCGATAAACTTCACCGGAAACTGGTCTTTCACAATCACGAATTTTGAATTTAGACGGCATCATGTTGTCTACACTCGTAATTGCGAAAGTTTTGAGCTCAAGAGTACTTCCCCTCCTCATATGCTGTGGCGGACACAGGATCAAACGACCAACTACTTCTTGAGAAATGGTTCCGAAAAATTTCATAGCACTACTCCTTCAGGATCCCCGTTTAGGACGGGTTTGATATGGCTTTTAAAATAGCCAGAGAAAAGAAAAACTATTTTTCTGCTCTGATGGCTATTTTAAATATTCTAAAAAAGAATAGTAATATTTATAATTTTAAAGTGCATACTCTTTTACAGAACCGGCTGTTGCAATCGTTAAAGATAGGCGATTACGCAGTAAGCTCTGGAAAGAGGGAAACAACTAGCTAAAAAAGCCTTTATTGTTTCCCATGAAATACAAAATGTTTTAAGAAATCTCCTTCTTCTTTGCCATTTTTCTGGCTGTTTCCGAAGAACAACCCGTTTCGGACATGGTCCGAATGATTTCGGGGTTTTTTTCATGATACTTAGGGCAGAGCCATCCGTTTTTTTTTGCTCTCCATGCGGAAGCTCTGGATACCCCATATTTCTCCATAATTTCTACCATGGATAAAAAAGTATCAATTGTAACCCGCCGTTGTGACTTTGACTTTGACTTCGCAACTCGTTTGGGCGGCAAACAGAGCCATCCGCGTTTTTGAGCCTTCACAGCCGTTGAACGTACGACTCCCCATTTTTCCATTATCTTTTCAATAGAAAGTGAAGAGTCAACCACAATTCTCTGCCGCGGAGAAGTCTTGGTAAGATTTTTCCGTTTAAAATCCGCTCCCGCATTAAACAACGGTAACGGGGGTAAAGGGATGTCCAGAGGTACTCCGACTTTTTGACGAATACGATCTATACAATTCGTCAACCGATCGGGAATGGAATTAGCTGGACTCCATCCAGTTAACTCCTGCAACTCAATCAAGTTTTTACCGAATAGATAACCCTTAAAGGCTTCCCATTCGATTTCAGCTTGTCCATTGCCGGTATCAAAGATTGCTTGCTGGCAAATCTTCAAGTAATCTTCTGTCCACTTATTCTGCCGATTATGCTCGGCAGTTTTAGCGAATTCGTGGGTGGAAAAAACTATATCTTCCAGCTCCACATTATACCCACCTTCTCCTGTTGTGGAAAAAGATGACGACGTGATTTCTCTCCGAAATCTAACACCCGGAGAAAATCCTAATGTCTTTGCCAGGTAATATATTTTATTCGCCCAGCTTCGACAAAAATGATCACGATCTTCACCCTGAGCGTCATTTTTATTTACCCACTCTGGATCAGATAAAAAAATGTCGGCTTCCTGATAAACTTCATCAGGAACCTTATCCGACACCCAATCTAGTTGTCTCACCTTTAATGTGCGAAACATTAAACTCCAAAGTGGGTGTTTAAAACAACTAAACAAATTGCGATAGTAAGTCTTTTCATGAATTGGGGACATGATTGAAACTCCTTTTCTTTTTTTATATTTTATTGAGACAATCACCAAAAAAACGAGGTATTCGCTTATTTAGTGATTGTCTCAAATCTTATATTTTAATGAATATTATTATAAAATAAGTATAGCATACTTTTAAAATTATGTCAAGCAAATAACAAAAAATACCACTAATATTAGCGGTATTTTTATATAAATATTAGTAATAATTAATCAAAAAATTAGTGTTAATTCGTGACCGGTTTCATTTTATCTAAAGCCATCTTCAACAACGGCGGTGTAACTAAAGTAGTGACTATTACCATAATTACAATCGCACTAAATACAGCATCATTAACTACACCCAAACCTTTACCAATAGCAGCAAAAATCAAACCAACTTCTCCCCGAGGAATCATACCTAAGCCAATAACTAAACGATTATATGTTTTTTTAACAACTAAACCACAAACCTGTTTACCAACAATAGCAGCTATAGTAAGAGCAGCTGCAGCGCCTAATACTGATGGATCAGTGAAAGTTTCTAGTTTAACTTGGATACCCATTAGGACAAAAAAGATTGGCACTAAAAAGGCGGCGATCGGACGAATTAAATCTTCAATATGATATTCTGGAACTTTTTCACCATGATGATTTTTTCTAATTACATCTTTAAAATGAACTTCATCAAGAATTAAACCAGCTGCAAAAGCACCAACAATAGTTGCTAGGCCAATCGCATTAGCTGCCCAGGAAAGGATAAAAGCTACAATTAAAGCTGAAATCACTTTCATACCATCAACATTCATTTGGGCAATTTTCTTACCAAACCAAGGTGCTGTATAAGTACCGATGACAATTGCACCAATTAAGAATACAACTGATTTTAAAGTAATCATGCCAACTGACATTAATGATAAAGCGCCAGTGGTAATAATTCCACTGATAACTGCTAGGACAATCAAGCCCATAATATCATCTAAGACGGCTGCGCCCAGAATAATCTTTGATTCTGGTAGTTTTAATTTACCTAAATCTTTCAATACTCTGGCGGTAATGCCAACTGAAGTAGCAGTTAAAGTAGCGCCAATAAATAAATGTACGTTCATTACTGCTTCTGGATAGAAAAATTTAGAAACAAAAAATCCTAAAATAAATGGAGCGACTACACCAACGATAGCTACTAGCAAAGATGGTACGCCCACCTTCATCATTTCTTTAATATTAGACTCTAAACCAACCATGAATAATAAAATAATTACACCCAGCCGAGACAAAATATCAATATGAATATCGCTGGAAATCGGTGTAAACCAATTAATACCCACTAAATGTAAATTACCAACCACTACACCAAAAATCAATTCACCGAGCACTGCTGGCTGATTAAATTTTTCAAAAATCTCACCACCAAACTTGGCAGCAATTAATATTACTACAATCCAGAGTAATACTGGTGCGACTGGATCAGTGTGTCCTGCACTTTCGTGCTTGTCCGCCGTAGCTTCAGCGAAGGAGGATTCACTTTCTGAAGCGTGTTCATTACTATCTACTGTAACCTCATGATTATCTACTGTCGGCACAGCTGTTGGGCTAGCGTTAGCCACAATTGGACTTAAAACTAGTGCGCCTAAAAGCGCTATAGCTAAAAATAATTTTCTTGTCTTGTTCATAATTTCTTATTAATCATATAACTTCTTTATGATGTTTATATCTTTTAACTGCTCTCACTCGGGCTAACTCTTTTTCAATCTTAGCTTGTACGCCTGCAAAATTAACATCTTCTTTTTTTTCTTTCATGGTTTCTTCTGCTTTTTTACGCGCTTCTTCAGCTCGCGCCTCATTAATATCACTAGCGTGTTCTGCTGTGTCTGCTAACACCACTACTTTATCAGGCAAAACCTCAATAAACCCGCCAGACACTGCCATGGTTTCTGTTTTATTATCAATGGTTTTAATTTCAATCACACCTGGTTGTAAAGTAGAAATTAATGGAATGTGATTTGGCAATACTGTAATCTCCCCTTTTTTTGTTGGCACAGTTAACTGAAGCACTTCTTGTTTAAGAACTACTTTTTCCGGAGTGACAATTTCGAAATGGATATTGGGCATTTTATTTATTGTTGAAAATTTTTATTGTAATTTAAGTTTATAAAATAAAAAAATCAGAAACTGTGAAACTTGCGCTTCGCGCGAAACTGATTGAAACTATTAGTTTCTTAATTTCATGACGAAGCGTAGCGAGTCATAAAATTTCAATTAGTTTCTAGTTTTAATATTTTATAATTTTTATTTTTTAATATCACTAATACTACCTTTCATGTAAAATTTATCTTCTGCCACATCATCATGTTTGCCATTTAAAATTTCAGCAAAACCTTTGACTGTATCTGCTAATTTAACATACTTACCAGGATGACCAGTGAAAACCTCGGCTACGTGGAATGGTTGAGATAAAAACTTTTGAATTTTACGAGCACGGCTAACTGTTAATTTATCTTCTTCTGATAATTCTTCCATACCAAGAATAGCAATAATATCTTGTAAATCTTTATATTTTTGTAAAACTTTTTGCACTTCACGAGCCACACGGTAATGCTCTTCACCAACAATATTTGGATCTAAAATTGTTGAGGACGAATCTAATGGATCAACTGCTGGATAAATACCAAGCTCTGATAAAGCGCGAGATAATACTACTGTAGAATCTAAGTGACCAAAAGTAGTAGCCGGAGCTGGATCAGTTAAGTCATCAGCTGGCACATAAACAGCCTGTACAGAGGTAATAGAGCCTTTGTTAGTTGAAGTAATACGCTCTTGCATCTCTCCCATTTCAGTGGCTAAAGTAGGCTGATAACCCACAGCAGAAGGCATGCGTCCAAGTAAAGCTGACACCTCTGAACCTGCTTGAGTAAAACGGAAAATATTATCAATAAACATTAATACATCTTGACCTTGTTCGTCACGAAAATATTCAGCAATGGAAAGTCCTGATAAAGCCACTCGCAAACGAGCTCCTGGTGGTTCATTCATTTGACCAAAAACCATAGCTACTTTATCTAGTACACCCGCGCCCTTCATTTCATGATACAAATCATTTCCCTCACGAGTACGTTCACCTACTCCAGCAAAAACAGAATAACCACCATGTTGCATGGCTACGTTATTAATTAATTCTTGAATCACCACAGTTTTACCAACACCAGCGCCACCAAATAAACCAACTTTACCACCTTTTACTACTGGGCAGATTAAATCAATAACTTTAATTCCAGTTTCTAAAATTTCAGCTTTAGTTGATTGGTCGATAAAATCAGGCGCCTTGCGATGAATTGGATATTTCTTTTCAGTCTTTACAGCTTCCCCGCCATCAACTACTTCACCTAATACATTAAAAATACGACCTAAAGTTTTTTCACCTACTGGCACTGAAATTGGCGCTCCAGTATTAATCACTTCCATGTCACGCTTTAATCCATCAGTTGAACCCATGGCCACTGTTCTAACGGCATTAGAACCAATGTGTTGTTCTACTTCTAGAACCAAACTCTTTCCATCTTCTTTCTTAATTTCCAGCGCGTTATAAAGATCTGGCAATTCATCTCCAAATTGCACGTCTACAACTGCACCGATGACCTGCTTAATTTTACCTTTGTTATTTTCCATATTATTTTAATTTAATTATATATAAATTTAATCTTGTAATGCCAATGCCCCACCAGCAATTTCTGCGATCTCTGCAGTAATACTAGCTTGGCGCGCTTTATTATAGGTTAATGTTAATTCATCAATCATATCACTAGCCGCATCTGTCGCATTACGCATGGCCATCATTCGGGCACTGTGCTCAGAAGCGTTAGACTCTAACATTGCTTGAAACATTTGAATTTCAATTAAACGCGGAATCATTTCGTCTAAAACCTGTTTAGCACTTGGTTCAAATATGTACTCTTTATTTTTAAAATACTTTTCTTTTTTCTCTTCAATAATTTCCTTGGTCATTCCTGCTTTTCCTTCATCACCAATCACGCCAAGATAATCATCTCGCTCATTTAAATCAATCGGCAATAATTGCTTAACTCTTGGAACTTGTTTTACAGCTGATACAAAATCAGTATAAGCCAACATTATTTTATCATATTTACCTTTTAAATAATCTTCTATTAAAATTTTCACAACTGGAATTACTTCTTCCACGTCAGTTACTACATCTGGTTTATCAAATTCAGCTACAAGATTATAACCAAATTTATAATTTATCTGCGCACCTTTTTTGCCGAGTAAAACAAACTCTGTTTTTTGCTTGCCCGCCTTGCCGTCGGCTTGGGAGGGTTGTTTTATAGATTTTACAACTTTATTAATTATACTAGTATTAAATCCACCACAAAGTCCTTTGTTAGAGGTAATTAAGATCACTCCAACTTTTTTTGCCTTGCCCGCCGTAGCTTTTTTACCGTCCATAGCTTTAGCGACGGATGGAGCGGAGGAGGGATTTAATAATTTATGTAAATTTCTATCCTGCTTAGCAACTTCAGCTAAATTCAACACTGTCAACCAACTTAAATTAGCATAACTGCGAGTCGCCAGCACCGCTTCTACTGCTTTTCTCATTTTTGCGGCAGCAACAAGCTCCATCGCTTTCGTGATTTTTTTGGTATTTTTTACGGACTTAATCCGTCTTTGTATATCTCTAGTTGATGCCATATTTTAGCTTATTTTAGCTATTATTTTATTAAAATACTTGCTTTGCAAAGCCGTAGCTTTAGCGAAGACTTGACTTTTTTATATAATTATGCTACTATTCTATGATAATGTTCTTTCTAATTATCATATCTTTTCAAGGAGAATGAAATGAAGACAAACAACATTAATCTTGATGTTCTGAAAAACAAGCTTAAAAATCTTCGTGAAGATATCCTAGGTTTGGTTGATGTTCGACGTGTCGTCAACGAAATCAAGAAAGCCATTCAAGATGAAGATGTTCAAACAAAACTCAGTACTTCTGAAAAAGAACTAAACGGACTGCTGGAACGGGCAGAAATTCGGGTACTAAGAGAGAAACTTACCTTTCTTCGTAGAGAAGGACACGCCTTGTGTGTAATTCAAGGTACTGTCAACGAAATCAAGAAAGCCATTCAAGATGAAGATGTTCGAACAAAACTCAGTACTTCTGAAAAAGAATTAGACGGACTGCTGGAACGGGCAGGCTAAAATGATACCAACCAACCACCCCTCATCAAAACCTAATAACTTAGGCACTGGTGAGGAGTGATTTTTTTATTTTACAGAACTCTTTTATTAGAATACTTGACTTTTTTATATAATTATGCTACTATAACATTAATACATAAATGAAAATCAAAGAAAGGAGAAATTAAAAATGTTTAATTTTTGGACTTTTTTTAACTTCATTGTTAAGACGTTTGTCTTAATGCATAACTTTCTTACTTTTCTTTGCAAAAGACCTTCTCTTTCAAGGGAAATGGAAGAACGAAAAAAACACGATCCTTTTATGAACTGATTACAACACCCACCCCTCACCAATGCCCGATCAATTTAGGCGCTGGTGAGGGGTGATTTTTTTTCTTATTAATCTTATAAATCCTTGCCGATTATTAAAAATTGAAAAGCAAAAGATTTATATGATTTATATGATTTTATTTTTCCTCTTTAACTAAATAATCCACCTCTTTCTTATAATCCCTAATTAAGCTCTTCATTTCTTTCACAACTTTATCAGATAACTCCCCTGTCTTTTCAATTTCTTTCAAAATTTCTTTTCCACTAGTATCTGCATATTTATATAAACCTTTTTCAAATTCCATAATTTTTTCAACTGGTACATCGCTAAGCAAACCTTCATTCGCGGCAAAGAAAATTAAAACCTGTTTACTAACTGCAACTGGTTCATACTGGCCTTGTTTAAATACTTCGGTTAATCTTTTTCCTAATTCTAATTTCTGTTTAGTATCATCATCAAGATCAGAACCAAACTGAGCAAAAGCGGCTAATTCACGATATTGAGCTGCGTCTAGTTTCATTTTACCAGCTACTTTTTTCATTGCTTTAATTTGGGCAGCCGAACCAACTCGGGATACGGAAATTCCAATATTTAAAGCTGGACGAACACCTTGGTTAAATAAATCACCTTCTAAAAATATTTGTCCGTCAGTAATAGAAATAACATTAGTCGGAATATAAGCAGATACGTCGCCAGCTTGAGTTTCAATAATCGGTAAAGCAGTTAATGAACCACCACCATTATCTTTATTTAATTTAGCCGCGCGTTCTAATAATCTTGAGTGAAGATAAAATACATCACCAGGATATGCTTCACGTCCAGGCGGTCGTTTTAAAAGTAGAGACATTTGACGATAAGCAACTGCATGTTTAGATAAATCATCATAAACAGCTAAAACATCTTCGCCCTTGTCCATAAAGTATTCACCCATTGCGCAACCAGTATACGGAGCAATGTAAGATAAAGCTGCTGGATCAGATGCACCAGCGACAACTACGGTTGTATATTCCATAGCGCCATTCTTTTCTAATTCAGCTACCAAGCGAGCGACTTTACTTTCTTTTTGGCCAATTGCTACATAAATACATTTTACGCCCTGCCCTTTTTGATTAATTATTGTATCAATGGCAATCGCGGTTTTTCCAGTCTGTCTATCACCAATAATTAATTCACGCTGTCCGCGTCCGATTGGAATCATCGCGTCAATTGCCTTAATACCAGTTTGTACTGGTTGAGATACTGATTCACGAGTAATAACACCAGGGGCAATCTTTTCCACTGGATAAAATTTGTCTGATTTTATTTCGCCCTTACCATCAATTGCTTGTCCTAAAGCATTTACTACTCTACCAACCACACCTTCACCAACTGGTACTTCTAAAATTCTGCCAGTAGATTTTACAGTATCACCTTCTTTAATTTTTAAATAATCACCG
>Ga0222637_1000561_pt1 | contig 15560 bp, 16 predicted proteins | sample AntAcemetagen143_FD_181149 | JGI IMG/M metagenome (GOLD analysis project Ga0222637, IMG submission 181149) | Saline water microbial communities from Ace Lake, Antarctica - #143 | ecosystem: Environmental > Aquatic > Non-marine Saline and Alkaline > Saline | place: Antarctica: Ace Lake...
GCAAAGCTACACCACACCCTGGAATGTTAATTAAAAAAAACGAAAATACATACATAATTACAAACAATAACAAAATGGTAGAAATAACAGACACTGCTTTTAGACTGAACGGACTCAAAAAAGATTACGTAAGAAATGAAAATATTTTTAATACAGATACTTTTAGCATTGGTGGTAAAATAATAACTCAAATAGCTAATTTAAAAAATGGAAATACACTAGAATCAGGAACCTATTCTGAAAATACCAGCAACACAACCGAGATAGAAGACACCAGTACTCCTACAAATCACGACAGCTCATCACCACAAAACAATCTATATGACGTAAATGGTCGACTAACAAAATACGCAAAATCTTTAGCACCAGAACCTTTAAAAATTAACTGGGATTCAATGGAAAATATATACCCAGAAAAATATGGTAACAATTATTTTGAACCAGGTATATATGAGACAAAGATAGGCGATGGTTTTGGTAAAAAAAATTTTTTAATTAAAATCACTGAATTCAGCGACAGGATTTACTACGAATCTTTTAAAAAAGAAGCTAACGGTAAATATTATCATTTCCCTACTAATAACAACTATATTCTAAATCATGCTTTTAGAGACCCATTTGGCATTACTGTTGAACCTGTTGAACGTTTTTCAACAAGAAACTCAATAGATCCCAAACTAAACAAAATTAAATATAACGAAAATGCTAGCATTTATTATGATTATTGTTATGACAAAACTAGCAATGAATACGAATCTGGTGAGGTAGACTATTGCTCTGGAAGAAGCGCTTTTCTTCCTTTTACCACAGAAAATAAGTATCAAAACGATATATATTCAGTTGTTATGCCAAAAGGACATGATGAACTAGCTGAGGCTTTTCTAGTTGCTCTAAAAAGCTGTTATAAAAAAAATATAGAATTTTTAGGATACGATCCAGATAAACCAAGGATAGGTATTAAAATAAGTTCAAGAGAAAACGGTCCATATACTGGGCATGATGAATATATACATTTTCAAAAAAGCCCTGAAAGTTTAAATGATTGGGACAATTATATTTCCTATATTCTAAATCAAGTAGACGATTTTGGCTGTACAACTTTAGCACCGATTTCCCACGAGTTAACTCATACCTTAACAAAAGAAATGCTAGGTCAAAATTATGGTTTAAATGAAGGGCTGGCTGAGTTTGTTTCTTTTCATAATAGCGACACTGGCTATAATTGTTATGAGACAGGTTGGAGTAGAGAAGAGGATAATACAATAACTGACTATGCCAACCTTTCTACTGCACCAGGAGAACCAAACAGCTCACCAGCACGCCATTACTATTCCACTGGTTTTTGTTTCTGGTCAGACCTAACAGAAAAATATGGTTATAATAAATTTGTAAAAATAATGCAAGAATTATATAAAAAATCTAGAGGTACAAAAGATTTTTATGTATTAGATACGATAGAAGAAGTTATAAATACCTCATTATCAAGTGATATAAAAAATAAATACTCTCTAACTAGAGAATCCACAATAACGAAAGACATATGTAATGATTGTAGCCTTTTTAAATAAACATTAAACAAAAAAGACGCCATATTTATGGCGTCTTTTTTGATACTCTTGAGCGGTAGACCGGATTCGAACCGGCGACCTCTTCCTTGGCAAGGAAGCGTTCTAGCCAGCTGAACTACTACCGCATTTTTTTGGCTTTCAACAAGAAATATTATATATTATTCTGTTTTTTTTGTCAAGAATATTGACAAGAAAATATTTACGTGGTATATAAAAGGTAGATTTATAATAACCATGTAAGGAGGAACATACAATGACGGTCTTTAAAAAAGACGACTGTGTGAAAATGGTTTCTACTAAACCACCTACTACCACTCCTGAAGATTGGAACTCTCTTCAAAGGTTGAGAGAGAAGAAAGGAAGAGTAGAAAAAGTTAACAGCAGAAAAATTTCAGTTAGCTTCTCCAAGGGGGGAACATACAATTTCAAACCCGATGAAATCCGGCTGGTCAAATAGACCAGCCTTTTATTTTACCTTCAAAAAATTAGTATAAAACCCCTGCACACCCCTATTTTCAAAATCTTGTTTTTCAGACTCATCATCAACTGTAAAAACATAAACAAAAACTTGCTTATTTAAATTTTCTACAAACTCTGGCTCTGTTCTGTAAACAGGCAAAACAACAGCAGTTAAATTTGTGTTTCCAACAAACCGCAAAACATTTTGATCACTATAGGTCAAACCATATTCAGACACATACAGTGAAAAAATAATATTTTGGAAACCAAGTTTTACTGCGGTTTTATATTCTTTAAAACGATTGATAGAAATAATTATTCTTGATTTTAAATCTGGATATTTTTGCGCCAATTGCAAAACAGTATCTTTAAAGTTATCTTTCGTATCTAAAATAAAATAAGCGTCTTCATGGCTTAACATCCACTCATGAACTTCTGCAAAAGTCATCTGAGTTAAACCTTCCACCATTTTTAATTTTTCAAATTCTTCTAAAGTTCTAACACCCTCTTGTGTTCCAAACAAACCAGCCACACCAGAATTCCAATCGTGCAACATCACCAACTGATCGTCTGAAGTTAAATTCAAATCCATTTCAAAAAAACGAAATCCAAATTCATAATTCTGATTTAATGCTTCCAAAGAATTAGTATATTTTAAACCTTTTATACCGCCACCAGCATGAGCCACCATTTTTTTAGGTATTATTTTATTGTCTATTTTAAAATCCCGAGTAGAGACCAAAGCTAGTTCTAACTCAATTTTATCTAACACATATTTTTTTGCATCGTGAATTTGCTGAGGTAAATAATTTTTATAAAAAGGAAATAAAAAAATAACTGCGATAATAGCTAACCAAAATAATTTTGATTTTAATATTTTCATAAAAATAAAACCAATTTTTAATTTTTAACTAAAAAACTCATTTAATTTATTCACTTCTATCTGAAATTCCTTCATGGTTATTTCATTATTTTTTAATCTTTTCCTCAATTTTTCTAATGCTATTTCGTGAAGTTCCATACTCTCTGCTTTAAAATGTTTAGATAACTCTCCTTGAGTAGGTGGTTTTTTAAATTTTTCAGACATATATTTTAATAAAATTAATACCCCTATTATACCAAATATCCCCAAACCTCGCTAATATTGACTTTTGTTCAAAATTCTAGTAATATAAAGATTGCAAAAAGGCAAAGCCTCACACTAAATGCGGGTGTGGTATAATGGCTATTACTCCACCCTTCCAAGGTGGTAACGCCGGTTCGATCCCGGTCACCCGCTCACAAGTAAAATATTAAAACAACCCTACCACAGGGTTGTTTTAATATTGACAAAAAATAACAGATCTGCTATTATGTTAAAAGTTCTTTAGGGACGTAGCTCAGTTGGTCAGAGCGCTTCCTTGCCAAGGAAGAAGTCGTAGGTTCAAATCCTACCGTCCCTTCCATTTTTACACCCATAGCTCAACGAAGAGCACCCTGGCCTCAGAGGTAAGAAGGGAGATGCAAGTTCGAATCTTGCTGGGTAATCCATCCTACAAAAACCTCCGGAAAACCGGAGGTTTATTTTTTTAGGCGTACGTTTTAACGTACGCCTAAGACTTTTTTGTTTTTACTATTTTTTTATACCCCCGTTTAAACGGGGGTTAAAACGGGGGTATAATTTTTTATTTATTAACTCTCTCAGTATAATCTCCAGTCTCAATATTAACCAAAATCTCGTCACCTTCTTTTATAAAAATAGGAGCTTTTATAATTAAACCATTGTCCAAAGTAATATCTTTAGTAACATTACCAGAAGCGCTATCACCTCTGACAGCTGGGGGAGCTTCAGCAACTGTATATTGAATCTTTTTAGCCAGCTGAATGCTAACCGGATTACCCTCATAAATTCCAACCACTACTTTCAAACCTTCTTTTAGATATTTACCATCATCTCCAACCAAATCTTCATCCAATTCAACTTGTTCATAAGTCTCCAAATCCATAAAAGAATATTTATCACCATCTTTATACAAATACTGCATATTTTGATGACTAACACTCACAATATCAATATTTTCTGCAGTTTTATAAGTAATTTCTACCCCGCGTCCATCAGACAAGTTTTTCATTTTTGTTCTAACAAAAGCTGAACCCTTACCAGGATTAACATGCATAAAATCGTTAACTACATACAAGTTACCTTGATGCCTGATAACTACTCCTTTTCTAACATCTGATGTTGAAGCCATATTAATATAAATTAAATATTCTTAATAACTATTTTGATCTGCCACGCTCCCAAAAATAACCTCATTTAGATTGTTAGCTTGGCTAAATAATAATACCATACGATCTACACCCAAAGCAACCCCGCCGGCTTTGGTGTTTTTACTCTTTAATTCGCCCAAAGCAGACAATAATTCTTCATCTGTTTTAAAAATTTCTTTACCCAAACTCTCTCTTAATTTTTTATCCTGCTTAAAATTCTCTTCTTGTTTAATTGGGTCTAACAACTCTCCAAAACCATTACCTATTTCTAAACCATTTATATATAATTCAAATCTCTTGGCGTAACGCGGATCATCTTCACAAAGTTCAGACAATGAACACATCTGGGCTGGATAATCAAAAATAAATATTGGTTTTTTAAAACCTAATTTTGTTTCAATTTTATTTAAAAATATTTTATAAAAAACATCTTCATAAACATCCTCGTCATTAACAGCCAAATCAAGCTCCCGAGCTAATTTAACTAAACCTGATGTTTCTAACAACTCATCCAAATTAACACCAAGCTCCCTACTCCACAATTCTTTCATACTAACTCTTTCCCAATCTTTAGTTACTGTGCTTAATTTATTATTTTTTAAATTCTTAGCAATAAATTTAAACATCCCTTCTATATTATCCATGATATCATGCTCTGTTCCGGGCATTCGATAAAATTCTAACATAGTAAATTCTGTATTGTGGTGTCCGCCCCACTCCTCAAAATCTCTAAAACACTTGCCCAATTCAAAAATTTTATCATAACCTACTCCTAATAACTTTTTTAAAGCAAATTCAGGAGATGTACGCAACCAAAATTGAACTTCTTCATTATTTGGGTTATGAAAATCAACTGGGATAGGGTTAAGATATGGTTCTTGACCAGGGTATTTGAGAGCCACTGGGGTTTCTATCTCTTTAAAATTTTCTTGCCAAAAAAACTCACGTATCAAACGTAAAACCTCTATCCGCAAATCAAAAACATCTTTTAATCTGGAATTATTTTTTAATTCTTGCCAATTAGCCATATTATATTTTAAAACCCCGTCCCAACAGGGAACGGGGTTTTATTTATACTAATTTTTTTATGATTTTGGAACAATCTGCATTAAACTTGCTTGTCTAGCTCTTTTTATAGCATTAGCTACCTGTCTTTGGTGTCTAGCACACAAGCCACTTCTACGTCTTGGGGCTATTTTCATTTGAGCAGAAACAAATTTTCTCAAAGTGCTAATATCTTTGTAATCCACCTCTACACCAGGATTTACACAATAAAAGCATTGTTTTTCTTCAGTTTTAGCCATAATTTTATTTATTAAAATGGAATATCCTCCACTTTGATCTCTTCTTCTATATGTTCTGAAGAATCTTGCGCACCACCATCATCAGTCTTTACATATTGAGGACTGCCAGAACTATCACTATTAGCGTTAGTATTACTACCGCGACTATCTAACATTATCATATTTTCTCCGATAATCTCAGTGCGATATCTCTTAACACCATCTTGTCCTGTCCAATCTCTGGTTTGCAAACGACCTTCAATATAAATACGAGCACCTTTTTTCAAGTATTGGTTAGCTATTTCAGCTATTTTACCCCATAAAACAACATTATGAAATTCTGTTTGTTCTTGGGCTTGACCTTCTTTACTGGTCCAACGACGATTAGTAGCCAAAGAAAAACTGGCTACTGAATTGCCACTAGGCAAGTTCCTCAACTCAATATCGCGAGTTAAACGACCAATAATGGTGGCTCGATTTAAGTCCATATATTTTTATTTAAAGTTTAAACTTTAATAGAATCGTCTTCTAGAATCTCATCTAGCTTTTTGTCTATTTCGCTTAAATCAACCTTTTTTTCTGTTTTTTTCCTGGTTTTCACTTCTTTAATTTCTTTTTCCTCTCTTACCTCTTTTACCTCTTTTTTGATTTCTTCTTTCTCTTCTATTTGCACAGCACCAGCTTCATTTTTTTTATAAGCAAATTTCTTGTTAGATTTAGCTTTTATATTAAATATACTAATGATACTTCTAAGCAAATCTCTTTGTAAGGCTAATTTATCTTGCAATTTCTTTAAACCATCGGTTTCTGCAGAAAAAACAATAGTATAAAAATAACCATAACGGATATGTTTGATGGGGTAAGCTAAACGATTTTTGCCCATTTCGTCTATTTCAACATCTTGGGAAAATTCTTTTACTAAATCTATCACTTCGTTAGATCTAGTTTTTGCTTCCATTTCATCTAAAGTTCCTGGTAAAACCAGCAACAATTCATATTTCTTCATAAATTAAATTCTTAACAGATTAAATTGTTAAATTTTAGATACTTTTTGTAGTTAAAGGCTAGATAATAATAACAAAAAGTTTAAAAAAAGTCAAGTGTCTGTTTAAACGCCTGCCTACAGGTAGACAAGTACGTTTTAATTTACGCTTCATCGTAAAAAAGCCCGCATAGATAAAAAATACAAAATAACAGTGGCCTCCCCAACCTTATGAATTTTAAATAAAATATGGTATAATTATGTTATAATAATTAATATTTATTTAAGTTTTATAAAAAACAAAATAGATTTTATGCTTCCAGATAAACTTACTAAAAAAATAATAAAAAAATATAAACTCGGCATCACTAGTGACGATGTTAAGTTATACGAAGAACAGGCCAAAACAGAAAACATAGCTTTGAGTGAATTTTTAGTTAAAAAAGAATTAATTGATGAAGAAAAACTTTACAAAAAAACTAGTGAATTTTTAAATGTTCCTTTTGTTGATTTAAAAAACAAAGAAATACCAAAAGATATTTTATCTTTGATCCCCAGCCCTTTGGCTGGCACTCACCAAGTAGTAGCCTTTGAAAAAAATGAAGAAATCCTAAAGCTTGCTATGACTGACCCGACTGATATGCAGACAGTGGAATTTTTAAGAAGAAAAACTGGCTTAGAGCCTAAAGTTTATATAACAACAGCTGATGATTTAAAAAGCGCCTTGCATCGTTATCACGCTGAGCTAGCCGATGATCTACAAATAGTAAAACACGATAAAGAAGGTGCAGACACAAAAAAATTAAAAAAAGCAGCTGAAGAATTGCCAATTATTAATATAGTTAATAAAATTTTAGAACACGCAGTATATGAAAATGCTTCTGATATTCATATGGAACCAGCGGAAAAAGAAATTAATATCAGATATAGAATTGACGGCATTTTAAAACCAGTAATGACCCTGCCAAAAGAAACTCAAAATGGCATCGTGGCTCGTATTAAAATTTTGTCTAATCTAAAACTAGATGAACACATGGTACCGCAAGATGGTCGTTTTAAAATAAAAATTCAAGAAGAAAAAGTAGCCTTTCGTGTTTCAGTGCTACCAGTTTATGATGGTGAAAAGATAGTCATGAGGTTGCTTCACGAAGGAGCAAAACCACTAGATTTAGAACAACTCGGCTTTTTACCAAAGCAAGAAGCTTTGGTAGTAGACGCTATCAAAAAACCGCACGGAATGATACTCGTCACTGGCCCAACGGGTAGTGGTAAAACTACCACTTTATATTCCCTACTCGGAATCTTAAACCAACCTGGAGTAAATATTTCAACAGTTGAAGATCCAATCGAATACCGCATTGCTGGTGTTAATCAAAGTCAAATCAATCCTAAAGTCGGCTTCACTTTTGCCCTAGGTTTACGCTCTCTTTTGCGCCAAGATCCTAACATTATTATGGTGGGAGAAATCCGTGACCAAGAAACCGCAGAAATTGCTATTAATTCTGCCATGACTGGTCATTTGGTATTATCAACTCTCCATACGAATGATGCCCCAACCACTTTACCACGTTTGGCTGATATGGGTGTGCCATCTTTTTTAATTGCTTACACTGCTAACATCGTAGTTGCTCAAAGGCTGGCTAGACGCATCTGTCCAAATTGTAAAAAAGAACACAAGCTAACCAAAACCGAAATAGATGAACTTAAAAAATTTGCAGATAATAATAAAATAGATAAATTATTCAAAGATAATATTGAAGGGTATAAAAGTAATAATATTTTTTATCAAGGCGAAGGTTGTAAAAAATGTGGACAAACTGGTTATAAAGGACGTCTGGGATTATATGAAGTAATGGAAATTAATAATGAAATTATTAAAAAAATAAACCAAAAAGGCAACGCTAATGAGATAAAAGAAATAGCCCGTAAAAATGGAATGTTAACTATGATGGAAGACGGTTTAATAAAAGCTAAAATGGGTCAAACTACTATCAGCGAAATGTTACGCGTTAGTAAAGAATAAAAAATATGGCAAAAAAACAAAGAGAGTTATCTCCTTTTGAAATAAAATTAAATAACCTGGTTGATAAATATATAAGTCGCATATCTTTTGTAGACAGGATGCTTTTTATCCATCATTTAGAAATAATGATCAAAGCAGGTTTGTCCATTATAGCTGGTTTGGAAATATTATCGAAACAAACTGAAAACAAAAAACTAAAAATAATTATTGGAGAAATAAAAGTAGATTTAGAAAAAGGAAACCAACTTAGTGAAGCCCTGCAAAAATATCCAAAACTATTTCCAGATGTTTATGTTAGTATGATAGGCGCCGGAGAAACTTCAGGAAAATTAAAAGAAGCATTGGGTCAGGTTTCAAATCAAATGAAAAAAAGTCACGAATTAACTTCAAAAATAAGAGGTGCTCTGATCTACCCGGCCGTTATAACGGTAGCTATGTTTGGAGTAGCCATAGAAGTGGTATTTTTTGTTTTACCAAAACTTATGATAATGTTTAAAGAATTTGATGCTGACCTTCCTTTGGCAACCAAAATATTAATGGGCGTAGTTAATTTTGGTCAAAACTACGGATTATTTTTATTAGTTGGAATAGTTTTATTTATAATTTTGTTATTCTGGTTGTTAAAACAGCCAAATGTCAAAAGGGTTGTCCATAAAATAAATTTAAAAATCCCTATCTTTGGCAAAGTTATCAAAAAAATTAATCTAGCTAGATTTAGTTTAACTCTATCTTCCCTGTTAAATAGTTCAATTCCAATTATAGACGCGGTCAATATTACTTCAAAAGTTGTCAGTAATATTACCTACAGAGAAATTCTAGCCAGTTCTACTAACGGCCTCAGGAAAGGTAGTAAACTATCTGAAATATTATCAGAAAACTCGAATGTCTTTCCTCCTCTAACAACCGAAATGATCTTGGTTGGAGAACAAACTGGACAGATAGAAGAAATGTTAGCCGAGTTAGCCGTATATTATGGCGACGAAGTTGACGAAACTATGAAAAATTTTTCTACCATTATTGAACCAGTAATAATATTAGCCCTCGGCTTAGCGGTCGGAGGAATTGCAGTGGCTGTCATTCAGCCGATGTACACTTTAGCTCAAAGTTTTTAATATATGAGTTTAAACAATGCTTTTGTCGGATCATTTGGACTAGACATCGGTGATCTGTCAATAAAATTAATACAGTTAGAAAAAACAAACTACTTTGGTAAAAGTAATGTTTTTAAGATAAAAGAAAAAAGAAGCATTAGTTTACCTCCTGGTTTGATAGTTAATGGAGAAATACAACAACCTGAAATGGTTAGAAAAAAATTATTACACATCTTGGGTAAAGATAAATCCAAAGAATATAAAAAAATAAGATCACCCTGGGTAGTAGTTGATCTACCCCAGCCAAAAACATTTATTAAAATGATTGAGGTGGATATCCCAGAAAAAGACCTGACAGAAGATGACATAAAATTAAACGCTAAGAAACATCTCCCGATTGATGTTGATAAAAGTTATTTAGATTGGCAGATAATTAGCAAAAACAAGCAAACAACTAGCATCATTATTAGTGCTGTTGAAAAAAATACAGCTAATATTTATACTTACCTACTTGAGAGCGTCGGTTTAAGCCCTATGGTTTTAGAAGTAGAAGCTTTATCTACTGCCAGAGCCATGGTTACCGCTAACAAAGAATACAAAGGTGAGGCTAGGGCTATCTTGGATCTAGGAGCAACGAGAAGCATGCTTACTATTTATGATAATGTTACTGTCCAATTTACTACTGATCTTAATTTTTCTGGAGAACTACTAACCACAGCCATTACACAAAGAATGAAAATCAAACATCTAGACGCAGAAAAATTAAAAAAAGAATATGGGTTATCATACAATAAAAAGCATCCTCAATATTTAAAAATTGTATCTGGACTTTCTTACAACCTAATCAAAGAGATACAAAAATCTATTAATTTTTATAAACAACATTTTGATAATACAAACCCGATAACTCACATCACCATGTGCGGAGGAGTTTCATATTTTAAAAACTTAGACAAACTAATCACTAAAAAATTAAAGATAGAAGCAAAACCAGGGCTTGCTTGGAAAAATTTAAACAATCTTAGTCTAGAAAAAGAAAACCCAGACGGATTGAGCTATGCCTCGGCTATTGGTTTGGCTTTAAGGGCAATAAACGAAACAAAAAAATATTAGTATGATGAACGTTGAAATAAATTTATTAAGTAAGGAAAAAAAAGACTCTATCAAAAAAATGTCTAATTTTATTTATGTAAAAAATATTTTAACTTTATCTATTTTGTTAGTATCTGTAATTTCAATCTTACTAGTATGGAGCTGGCTAACACTTGTTAATGAATTTGAAAATTTGTCTCAAAGCGCCCTCCTAATACAAAAAGACTATTCAAATTATAACCAAGAAACAAAAGAAATAAATTCCTTAATTAATGAGCTTAAAAAAATTAGTGGCGATTACCAAATAATATCACCTATTATATTAAATTTTTCTAGCATAACTCCTGCCAATATTAAAATAAATACTCTTAATGTAAATATAAAAAATAAAAGTATATATTTTAGTGGGGTAGCTAAAACCAGAGATGATCTCTTGGGTTATGAAGAAATAATTAACAAAACTGACTGGCTAGAAAAAGTCTCAATCCCAACTGACCAATTATTCAAAAGAGAAAATATCAACTTTAAATTTGAAACAAAAATAAAATCTTTATGATGTTGGCTAAAGATAAAAAAATATTAATTATACTATTTATAATGTTAGCAGTAGTCAGCTCTATAGCTATTTTTGTTGTGTACCCAACTATATCCCAGATCAAAGATATTAATAACGAAACTGATAAAATAAAAACATATTTAGAAACCAAACATCAAAATGCTTTAAGTGTTAAACAGTCAAAAGAAAAAGCTAAAATTATAAAAGAAACAGTGGCCTCCTATTTAAATTATGTTTTTTATACCGGCGAAGAATTAAAACTAATTACTACTTTAGAGGAAGTTGCAAATGAGTCTAATGTTATGCAAAATATAAAAAACTATAAGCTAGACAATAATAAGATAATTTTAAATATAACTGTTAGCGGAGATTACAACTCCATTATAAAATATGTAAAGGAAGTGGAGTCTGTTAGTTATTTTATAAATATTGATAATTTTACAGCTAACTTAAGCACAACAAAAGAACACGTTGACTTAATAACAGCTGGATTTACTTTAAGTTTATATGCCCAATAAAAAAGAAAAAATAAAATTTAAACCCTTGACTACTATAATAATATTAGGCATAATGGCTGGTGCACTGTTATATACTTTTTATTTTATTTATAATAATATTTACACTACTCTAAACAATGCTCGTACCATTTTTATACTTAACAATGAATTACAAATGGAAACATTGGATATAAAATCATTTTACGAGATGGAAAAGATTATAGAAAACAAAAATAATCAACAAACACTACCAGAAGATATTAGAAATATTTTTTACTATGGGGTGGATAATACAACTTCAACTACTGACGCTGAAGAAATAATAAAAACAGAATAATCTTATGAATCACTACTTCATATTAGGCAGAGAAAAAAAAATAAGCACAGCGGAAATTGCTGTGATTTTAAATACGTCTAATTATAAAATACAAGGAGACATATTAAAGGTTAAAAAAGAAATAGACGCTAAAAGTTTAATAGAGGTACTAGGAGGTACTATTAAAATAGGAACTGAAATAAACAACAACCTAAGTTTACAAGAAATAAAAGAAGAAATAATAAAAAATTTACAGGATAATACCGGAAAAATAAACTTCGGATTAAGTTTTTATGGAGAAATAAAAACAGATACTAAAAAATTAGGATTAGAAATAAAAAAAGAATTAAAAAATTTAGGCAAATCTGTTAGATACGTAGAAGGTAAAGAAGGAATTTTGAATGCTGCTCAAATTATTGGTAATAAAATAATAGAAAAAGGTGGGGATTTTATAATAGAAAATGAAGCAGGAAAATATAATCTAGCAAAAACTGTAGCTATCCAAAATGTAAACGAGTGGAGCAAACGTGATTTTGACAGACCAGGTAGCGATTCTTTGTCTGGGATGCTTCCTCCAAAGTTATCTATGATGATGATCAATTTATCAGGAGCAAAGAAAACCGATATAATTTTAGATCCTTTTTGTGGTTCAGGTACTATTTTGACCGAAGCTCTATACATGGAATATAAAAATTTGATAGGAAGTGATTTTTCAGCCAAAGCAGTGGAAGATACAGAAAAAAATGTTGAATGGATGGCAAAAGAATTTGAAGAAAAAAGTCAAAACTCAAAAATCGAGCTACACCACATAGATATTGTGGACATTACAAAAAAAATAAAAGAAAAATCTATTGATACTATAATTACTGAGCCATACCTGGGTAAGCCTTTGAGAGGAAACGAAGATGAAGAATTTATTTTGAATCAAACGCAAGAATTAAAAGAGCTATATATTTCTGCTTTTGAAAATTTTAAAAATATCTTAAAACCAAACGGAATTGTTGTTTTTATTATCCCTCAATTTAAATATAAAAATGACTGGATAAAAATAGACTGTTTAAAAGAAATAAAAGATCTTGGCTTTAAACAAGAAAATTTTGAAAATAAAGAATATTTACTCTACCACAGAAGTAATCAAAAATTAGGAAGAGGAATATATAAATTTAAAAAAATATAAAATAATCAAAAGGTACAGATAGAGTACTCTATAGCATATACTATAGAGTACTCTATTTATTTAAACTACACTAAAAATTATTAAATAAAACACCTGTAAGTAAATTAATTTTTCAACTGCTCGCCCTTTTTGGAAAACTAATTTACTTACAGGTGTTTTTTGTTTTATAAAAAATTCTAAGTCGCTACGTGGAAATATATAACATCTCCATCTTGAACTACATAATCTTTTCCTTCTAATTTTAATTTGCCAGTTTCTTTTATTTTACTCCAACCATTATACTCTACAAAATCCTCCCATTTAACTATATCAGCTTTAATAAACCCTTTTACAAAATCAGTATGAATAACACCGGCTGATTCTGGAGCCTTGGTATTTTCTTTTACAGTCCAAGCTCTGGTTTCTGGTTCACCTGATGTAAAATAAGTTACTAAATTTAACATTTGGTAACCTACTTTTATTAATTTATCCAAGCCTGTTTCTGCTATGCCTAATTCTTTTAGATATTCTTTAGCGTCTTCATCTGACAAAGCCACAATTTCTTCTTCTAACTTAGCTGAGATAGCAATAACCTCTTCTCCTTCAACTTTAAAATTTGTTTCTTTTATACCCTCGTCAACATTTACTACATAGAGCATTGGTTTCTTTGTTAAAAGATGCAAATCTTTTATAATTTCAACTTCTTCATCAACTAACTCCAAACTACGAGCCGGACGACCTGCCTCAAAAGTTTTCATTAATTTTTCTAGTAAATCTATTTCTAGCTGTTTTTCTTTCAAAGCAGTTCCTTTGGCAGACTTTTTGGTATTTTCTAATCTTTTGGAAACTGTTTGCATGTCAGCCAAAATAAGTTCCAGACCAATTATCTCAACATCATCCTCAGGGCTGACTTTATTATTAACATGAATAATATTAGAATCAGAAAACTCACGCACTACTTGCACAATAGCATCCACTTCACGAATGTGAGACAAGAATTTATTGCCTAAACCTTCACCCTCACTCGCCCCTTTGACAATTCCAGCAATATCAACAAACTCAATTGCGGTCGGAACAGTTTTTTTTGATTTGGAAACAACTGATAATTTCTCTAATCTTTCGTCAGGTACCTCAACCACGCCCACATTGGGGTCTATGGTACAAAAAGGATAATTTTGTGAGTCAGCTTGTTTGCTTTTTGTTATAGCATTAAACAAAGTGGATTTTCCAACATTTGGCAAACCAACAATACCGATTGAAAGCATAGGATTATTTTTAATCTTGACAACTTTAGAATTACATTATAAAATATTATAGTCAAAAAATCAATGGGCCGTTAGCTCAGCTGGTAGAGCGCCTCGCTGGCAGCGAGGAGGTCAAGGGTTCAAGTCCCTTACGGTCCACAGATATTTTAAATAATATGTATATTTAAATGTACATATTATTTTTGTATAAAAAAACGGCGGGTTGAAAACCCGCCGTGTTAGAGGTGAAATAACGCACTGCACCCTTCGGGCAAAGTGTCAGAACGATGACATGAAAACCTCCCCTCAAAAGGCTCCGGGTAACTACCTGCACACATCTTAGGAGGTGAATCTGGTTTACCATTTACCCCGCAATAAACATGACACACCTCATCAGACGCATCAATCCAACCATCATCAGCTGGAAATTCAGACGCTTGCCAGACTTTAACACGATTTTCATCGTAGTCAATGCCATAGCACCGGTAAGCGTTCTCCGTGGGAATAAAACTTATTCCCCCACAGGTTACATTTACCGAACAGGTATAGTCCTGGCAAACAGGGTATGTCCAAAGGTTATTATCCTCAGGGCAATCCGTTTCTGTTAAACATTCCACGCATTCACCATCCAAACAGAATGGAAATTCTGTAGGGCAGTTGTCGTCGGTGGTGCAGATGGGTTCGGGTTCTAGCTCTGATTCAGGATCGATGTCGCCATCGATGGGATCGGGCAACAAAATACACTCCTCACTCCTGGCACTGCACCCTTCGGGCAAAGTGTCAGAACGATGACATGTGTAATATCCCTCAAATGGTTCGGGATAAATACCACCGCACTTTTTAGGTGCTACATATCCCTGACCCGGAATTGCACAGTACACGTGACATACCCCATCCGGTGCTTCGATCCAACTATCATTAGCTGGAAACTCGGCCTCTTGCCAGACTTTAACACGATTTTCATCGTAGTCAATGCCATAGCACCGGTAAGCGTTCTCCGTGGGAATAAAACTTATTCCCCCACAGGTTACATTTACCGAACA
>Ga0222637_1000573_pt1 | contig 15475 bp, 19 predicted proteins | sample AntAcemetagen143_FD_181149 | JGI IMG/M metagenome (GOLD analysis project Ga0222637, IMG submission 181149) | Saline water microbial communities from Ace Lake, Antarctica - #143 | ecosystem: Environmental > Aquatic > Non-marine Saline and Alkaline > Saline | place: Antarctica: Ace Lake...
TCGCTTTCTATTGTGTCGAAGTTGGTAATGTGCATGAAGTACTCGATCCCTGCACGCTTCGCGCTGGTCGTAAGATTCGGCACCATGTCGTTCAGGTCGTCGATGTCCAGGTTTGAAAATGCCGAGTCACCTACTTCCATCACCTGGCTAAGAATGCCCGAGGTGAACATTGCACCATAGGTACTGTCGGAAAGGCAGAGGGTATCGAACTTCTTGCCCCATGCTTCGCCGAACATATCCCGAACCAATATGCCGATGGCCACGAGAGAATCCTCGTCGTACTCTTCAACGATGGCGATAAACGCGGCGTATATCTCGGTCGTGAGAGTCAACTGACCGAAGGTCAAAGTGTCTTCGGTCTTGTCGGTGTTCTGATTTGTCAGCTTAGTGAAAGCCAACTCGTCAACCGTAGTGGGCCAGTACGCGGTGATCGCCGGGACGGGTACGCTGCGAACGCGGCCCATCATGGCTGAATTGTCGAGTGCTACCCGCAGCACTTCCGAGTTGTACTGTACCGGCAGAGTGTACGAGCCGTTGTAAGATCCAATCGAATCGTCACCCGTTAGGGGCGAAGCGGAAAGTCCGGCTTTCTCTTCGGAACCCGGAAGCATAACTTCCTTCGTGGTCTGATCGCCGAGTACCATTCGACTGCCCATTTCCCCGAGTTTGTTCAGGGCACCCTTGTTCCCGAAGCGCGCTTCGGCACAATGCCGAACGAATGTGCCTATGCCGTAACAGGCGGCAATCGGTGTGTCCTGCTCTTTCCATGACCCTTTGGCCTTGGCCGCTATAGTCAAGCTCTTCATGTTCTCGATTATAGCGGCACTGTCGGCAACTGCTGTTTCAAGGTTTTCTTTCAACTCGGTATTCTCTACCCGAGTGACCCTGAGAGTTTCGGTGATCGCTGCCAATTTCTCGTCAACTTCGGTGGCATAGTCTTCTATGTCCGCTGCTGTTTTAAATTTGTCTTTCATAATTTAGCCTCCTGCTAATATGTCGTGTATGCTGTCGGCCTCTTCCCCTTCGTCGAACATATAATCCAAACCGCTGGTATCCCGGTTTTTTGGGTCGCTGGTTTCCCGACCCTCGTTCTCCTCAAAGATAAAATCCGATAGCGATGAATCCCTATCATTGAAAAACGAATCAAGTCGCGCATTGAGCATGTCGATCTTCGTTTCAATCTCCAATATGTATTTGCCGTATTCCTCAGGCGTTATAGTTTCCACAGTGATTGCCTCTGCGTATTCGGGCACTCCGCCTATCTGGATTAAGCTCGTTGGCACCAGTGTCGGCTCGTCGAGTTTGCCTTCCCATTCCCCGGCATTCAACACCGTGGCGTTCGGATTGCTCGGTATGTTGACGATTGAAAACTCATACAGTTCTTGGCTTCGGTGAATGAGCCACACCCCATCCGGTCCCGGCTCGTCGAGGATCTCTACTTTCTTCGACCTGAAACCTACTGACCCCTTCGACAGAAACCCGTTCTTTACCTTGCCCTCTATCAGCACGGCGAATGGGTCGTTCTGATCAAACGTCACCTTGCCGACTATCCCCTTCTTACTGTCGGCTTTCACATCGACTTTTTTCAAGTTGCTGATCTTGCCAATGGCCGGCACGTTAGATTGATGGCACCAAAATACAACAGGGTTTTTCTTGTACTGCTTGAGATCCCACCCTTCGGGGTCGATCCGTTCGCTGTCGCGGTCGGCGGTGTAGTCGGTCAGCACAAAGGTAAATGCCTCGCCTTCTTCTTTGACCTCACATTGTTCGAAGAGAATAATCTCGTCGGTGGTATTCCCTTCGTCGTCGGTGTTGGCCTTGAACCAATCGGCAAGGTCGGTATCAGTAAAAAACTGCGGCCCCAGGCTACCGTCAAGACCTTTAACTATGACTCTATTCATTCTGCATCCTCCGGTTTTACCGGTAGATTTATACACCGGCAATTGACAACCTCTTCGGCTGGCCCCGCTGGATCGTTCGGATACAATAGACCGTTTGAAAACGTCTCGCCCATTGCAACTATCTCGCCGTCGATCTGGTGCGTGGCCCTAACCTTCGCGTCTCTTGAACTTGACCATTCCGTGTACTCTATCCCTACGTCCTTAAACGCCTCGTCTCGTGCATCCATTATGACCCCTCCGATCTCCGTCCGCGCTATGGTGGGTGCGCGGTTGCTTGCGATGTTGTAGGTATTGCGTAAGAGTTCAGCCGTTGCCTTTTCGCTCAAACCCTCGCGCAATGCCTCTTCGACCACCCCGCCTACATGGTCGCGTATCGTCTTTACCACGCCGCCAATATTCGTCAGTCGTGTTTCAATCTTCGCTATGGCCCCGGTGTTCATGATCGACCAGTTCGGTGCATCGAACACAATTCCCATATCCGTGAACAGCCGGAACACATTATCCCCGGTCTCTACCACTGCTGCCGCGAATAGCGGTTTGCTGAAATCCCGCAGTTGCGCTTCCTGTTCCAGCCAATAGCTGAAATCGATCCAATCGTTCAGGTCGTCCGCGTTGACTTCTTTCGAGATCAATTGTTCGAGGAGGTAGGACCGCTGTGCAAAGAACCATTTTCGTAGGGCCTTCGTGTATTCCTGCTCCAGGGCTTCCCAATACTTGACGACAGTTTTCCAGTGTAGCGTCTTGTATATTTCGTTGTCGGTCGGGTTGCTCTCGATTGCTTTCGGTGGATTCAATAGTGCTTCAACTGATACGGTCTTCGCTGGTGGAATCATCGGTTGTCGTGGTTGCGCTGCCATTTCAGCGGGTAGCATTCCCGAAGGCACCCACCACGTATCGCCCCATGCAACCGGATCTTCGCCGCGTCGTAATTTCACCTGATTGATAGTCTGTATCCCTGCGGCAACCTCGGCTATGTCCATATCGGACCGTTCCCTCTTATCCTCTGCCAGTTCGGGCAGTTTGGAATTGTCGAACTCGCCGGTCATATCAAGCCGGTATCGATCAAAGAAATCGGTTTTTAGTTTCGCCTCTATGAACGTCTGATCCGGTATGAGGGTATTGTTCCATACGTTCTGCATTTGTGATTGCGTGTCACTGCCGGACAATGGCCCCTTCTCGTCGGTTATATCTACAAGTACCTTCGGCACACCGTACCGTGCCAGTATCGTGTTCCGGTTCCACTTCTTCTGATTAAAGAACTCCATATCCCGTGCGGTTTCTTGTATCGCCTGGAACTCGTACCCGCTGCCGAGTACAGTAACGGCGCCGGATTTCGTCGGGCCTCGATGTTTCTGCTCCCACCGTTCTTTGATCTCCGATGCTTGGTCTTTGGATACGAAATCTCCGGTGCTTTTATTCGTCAGCACACCACCAGGAATCGAACCGTTTTTCAGTATGGCAAGGTTATTCTGATTCGCGTTGAAATCCTGTGCCAGCTCGTAGTCCTGCGCTATCAGTGGATTGACGCCGCGTAATGGATTCCAGGCGTTCCAGTCCATGAAGTGAATCATTTCCGAGGGGAACAACGGTATCTTGACCCGGCCATTCTCGTAGATCCACATTGAAATTTCGCCGTTCTCGTCAACCTTCTCTGTCATGTACCGGGGTGATGGAATGTTGATAGTCTGCGGAAACTTGCCCTTGTCGAGGGTGAACATATCGAATACCCAGAACGCCTCACCGGCTACCTTGCGCCATGCCTCTGTCGCTTCCCATAATTGGTAGATACTCATTTGTGGGTTTACATGGTGCAATAATTTATACACGGGACCGGATATGATTTCGGTGTCGCCCTTCATAAGCCGGAATGGTGGTCGGGCAAAATTACGGGCCAGGAAGAATACAGAGATGTTGACCCATGCGTGTTGTTTTAGTGGATCGTTGATCCCGATACCGGCGCGAACGTCCTCGCCGTGTGCTTCACTGATATAGCGCACGAACCAGTTTTGATCATACTTTCTAACGAAGTTTCCGAGGCGTTGAGCAATAGCAGCTTTAGAGAATAACGAACCCACCCTGATCGGCTCCCATCACCATGTACCGGAGTGCATCCATCGCGTGATCATTCTCTTTGATCGGCTCTTCTTTGCCACCACGCTCTGTAGGATTCCACCGGTAACTGCCGAACTCCTTGATCAAGTTCGCGCATCGTGGATGAATAACAAGCCTCGGTAATCCGTCGGGTTGCTTTTGTAGTCTTGCTTTTACTTTCTGGATACCGGTTTGAACGTCCTTCTTTGCTCTGACGGTCGATACGCCTGCTGCGTTCAGCTCGGCCCGACCCTGCGCGTCCCAGTCCGCCGCCGTCCAGGTAAAAGTCCCTTCTCTATTACTTATACTACTAGCATGCTCGGAAAGCAAGCGGTTTCTTATATAGTGTTCATCATATATATACAGCCGCCCGTCCTCGTCGAGCGCACCCCATAGACACACGAATGGATTTGTATACCCGAAGTCAATCGCCCTGACCCGTTCCCATCCCTCTTTGATCTCGAAGTCCTGCACGTTCCCGTGGTCGGCATCGGTTGAAAACTCAGGATATATGGCGCCCTCGAACAGTACAAAATGCCCTTCGATTTCCTGCGCTGCAAATTCCGAAGTATAGCTGGCCTCAAGGTTCTGTACGAAGTCCTCGTCAAGGTAGATATTCTCTCTGCTGCTGGCTCGTATCAATCCATATGATTCGTTCTGCATTTCGACGAAGTATTTATATACCCAATTGAACCCTGACGGTGTAGTGGTAATCAGTGCCCGTGCATCGTTCAGCCTGAGTCGACCCATCATGATAGGCCATACGATCTCACGCATTAGTGCCGCTTCGTCCAACCACGCCCATGATAGGTTAGGCCCACGTAGCCGGTCGGGGTGTTCTGCTGACCGGAAGAATACCGAATTGTCGCCGACCGTCACAACTTGCCGGGTACGAACGTATGTGTATGGTCTATTGAGCCTGTCCAGCAATTCTGTAAATGCCCTGAGTGTCACGTCCTCCAGCATTCGATATGTAGGGGAAACGATCATGCCGTCACCCTCGAAGTGTAGCACCTGAATAGTCGCCCACAATGCGCCGACTCTGGTCTTACCCGATCCTACCCCTCCGATGAAACCTTTATATTTCTTTTCGAGTTTATAAAGCCGCGCCTGCCCTGGTAGAAGTCGCTCTACGTTAGGGCCTGTCGTCTTCGTCTTCGCCATCTTCCATCACTACTATGAGCGGTAATGCCTGCTCGGTTTTGAGATTGATTGTTTGTTCTGATAACCCGTGTACGTCTTTGACTTCCTTCGCTGCGGCCAGCCTTGCCCTATGGTCCGGCACCTGTGCAACCTTCCCGCCTATCACTATTGTGTGGTTCGCCTTTAGCCCTTCTTTGTATACCTTGATTAGCGCGTCCGGTCCTACATCGTACTGTTCAAATATCTCAGCCCATGATGCCAGCTTTGGTTTGATCTTCTGATATGTCTTCCACCCTTGGTTACACATATTCTTTTTGCTCATGCGAGACTTAGGGTGCATGGTCTTATATATCTCGTTGAACGTTAGCCCTTCGGCAAATTTGAGGTGTATAAATGTCTGTTCATCTTTGCTCAATTTATCGGGAAGTTTGTCGGGCTGTTTCTTAGCCATCTTGTCCCTCTTTTAGGATCTCCTTTACATACGATCTTTACTACTTCCATTTCCCCCCCGTCTTTTTAAACGTGTCCACCCATCCGGTGATCTGTTTCAGGTTGGCGTCAATGTCGATGTTCGCGCCCTTCTGCCGTATGGCTTCCATGTACATTCGCATTTCGATTGCCCAATTATTCGGGTCGGCGCGTACCATCTTGTGATCAACCGAGCCGTCTTCCTCGTGGATCTCTACCCAAAAGCTACCTTGACCGGCGAGTACGGGGCCGAGCCTATCGCGGATCTCCTGCTTTGTCGCCATCAAATAATCGATCCCAGGCCCCTTACCCTGTTGATGGATTACCTGTTCGCCGTCGCATGTAGGGAATACGTCATTGAGTACGCCCCTTGAGCAGTCGATAATATCTATCCCGTCCAGCCAGCCCAGTGCGGTAATGGCTTCGGCGTAGTATCGGTGGACCCCTCCGGCCATTTCTTTATGCGTCGGGATGTTCTTTATTTCCTTCCACACCTTCTTGTCTTCCTGCCATAGCTGCCGAGTAAAATATGTGTAGCCGCCCGGGTAACTGAGATCACACCCGTAGAGGAATATTGGCCCATACCCGAGTGCCCGTGCCAGTGCAATTTCTGCCGCCACTGAACAGCCAAACGGTGCAATCGTTGCGTCAATCCATCGGTAGGCTACTGGTAAAACTGTCTCGTAGAATTGCACGTATGGATCGAACGTCCGGAAATATACCCGCTCACCTTTCCAATGCTGTAGGAGATCCGGCATAAGGGTGGGCATAACTACCTTGCGGGTTTTCTTATGAGCGCGGTGTTCGTGGGGAACGTGCATCTTCCCCGGCGAGTCTCGGTAGTCGTAACTCAAACAATAGTTCGCTGCCCGTCCGTGGTAGTACAGCGTTGAATATTGGCTCGATGAACATATGATCCCGCCTTCCCATTCTTCGGCCATCTGCTGAATATGTAGATCGAGGGACGGACCGGAACCAATGACAATACACGGACCCTTTTCTGCGCCGGGGTGGTCTTGCGTTTCCATGTACTTCTCGAGGTCAGTTCCGAACCCGTTGCGCTTGCCGAATTTCCACCCCACATATTTGCGGATCTGGTTTCCTATCCTCGGGAATACGTGCTTTAGCTTCTGCATTTCTGCCTGATTCATATCATCGAATACCCAACGGTGGTTCATGTGGGAGTTATTGGCCTCCCGTGGTACGAGGTGCTCGACTGTTAGCCGGTTGAATAAGTTGGTTTCCTCGAATTCCATAGGCCGTTCGTCTTTCAGCATGTTCTTAACCAGCCGTTCTTCGGTCTTGCGCTGTGCTTCGGTGAGTCCTTTATCTCCGAGGTTGCCCACTACTACGTTCTTTCCTTGATGCTTCATTTCAACCCTGCCTTACATGATATGTTTTTAATTTGGTTGACCCTAACTACATCGCCGTGGTGCACGGTGAACTGTAGACCGACTTCGCCATACTGCATATCGGATAGTTCGACTTTTAGCCACGACATAAACGATTCAATTTGATTCGATTGACTCGCTATCGGCAGTGTCGGTTCAGGTATCTTCGCTGTTTGCATAGTATCTCCTTACCCTTTCAACTTCTCTGTCGGCATCGTAGCCGAGGTGTGTAATCACTTTATGAAGGTGCGCCCAATCATCCCCGAATGGTATCTGTTCACCTTGAATCATAGCGATACCCCGTGCGGCCATCCATCGGCCGGCGCGTTCTTGCTGTGATATTTCGTCCATGAAATCCACTTCAAGCAACCCGTCTTCATACCACTTGATCAATTTCGTAATTGACGTTTGGGGTAGTAGTGTAGATACGCAACCACTGAGGTTCATTATCGCGGCCTTTGATTTGTAGATTACCGGTGCCACCTTCTCGCCGTAATCGTTCGCCAACCAATCCGGCCCAGCGAGATATATCGGGTCATAGCCCAACTCTGCCGCTTTCGCTATCCGTGCGGCGGGGCTTGCGTCCATCGTATCGGTGACGATTATCCCGTGGCGGGTGAGCTCGTAGTGCTGATAGAATGATGCGAGTATCGCGTATTTCCATTCCTTCAAGATCATCAACGTATTGTCCGTGGTTGGCCCTATGACCATACAGGGTATTATCGGCGCGGGTTTTTTCTTACGTCGCATCGTTGTTATCCCTACGGTCTATAAGCAACCCGGCCGACCTGAGTTGAGCGTTGTCCATTTCGGAGTATTCCATCTGACGTTTTGAAAATGCGGCGTTTGCTACAGCAAGGCTTTTAATCCGTCTGGCTTCCTGTTCCCTGTCCCATGCTTCACGCTGGTGGAAAGGCACTATTAACCTAGTCACTCCATACCCCTTTTGTACGTTCGTACCGAGCCGCCAATGTCGCAACGTCCTTCCGTATAAGTTGCTGTTGTTCTTGCGGCAATGCTTCTGCTGTTTCGAATATTTCTTCTACGCTATCGAACGATAGCGGAACGAATCGGCCTTCGCTCGTCGGGCACCAGTAGTATCCGCGGCTGAATAGGTACGCGCCGATGTTCTTCCGGCGTTGTTCTACATACGAGGAAGGGAAAAGATTTCGGCCCTGTTCTTTGATTACTTCGGCAATGTCGGCGTTCGGTAAGTATTTGTCGAGTAGCCCCGGTGAGCAGTTCGTTATTGTCACGTCTTCGAGCCAGCACATAGATAGGATCTGCTCCCTGTAGAATTCGTGTAGGCACGATGTCTTGTAGCCTTCCTCCGTGATCATGTCGCCCCTATTTTCTGCGTTGTGTGGCGTGATCGTCCATTCCCGGCGTACCCATTCGTCATGCCAATAATATTCCTCAAGCCGCAACTGATCGTCATTATAGCACAAATCCATACCCGCGAGGTACAAGTGCCCGTATCCGAGCAGTGTCGCGTGGCTTATCTGCGTCGGTGGTGTGCATCCAAACGGGTACGACCGTGCACCTATCCACTGATATGCTGCCGGTAGAATGTCGCTATACAACTGGTCAGTCGATCCCATGAGGCTGTACAGCGTTCGGCCTTTCCATTCTCTGAGTAACCGAGGGTCAGAATCTACCCGTGCAATCAACGTGGTCTTTTCATAGTCCCGTTCCGGCACCTTTAGGTACTGCGGCGGTGTCTTTGTGTCGAACGCCTCTACATAATCCGGGTGCACTCCGTGGTATACCAATGTGGAATACTGCGAAGCCGAACAGATAATCCCACCCTTCCAGTGTTTTAGTATCGGCAGTGCCTTATTGAGGCTCGGCCCTGACGCTATCACAATACAAGCGCAAGCGCCGTCCTTTTCGTTCTTGGCCGACAGCAAATCTTCGCCGTGTCCTAACCGCCCCCGCTTCCAATCGATATAGTCCCAGATCTCTTTTAATAGCCGCTTTCGGGTAGCCTTGAACGTGTTGTGAAAGTGCCTCCGGAAATCCTCATAGATATATCGGTGGTTTTCTATTGCGAATATCGCATCATGTACGAGGTGCATCTCCGTGGTCTGCCTGTCGTATTCAAGCCGTTGGCCCTTTGTCCGTATCGGTTCTGGTACTTTTATCAACTTCACTGTAGACCTCCATCATGTCTTTGCCTTTTAGAATATAGTGATTTGCAACCAGTTCGCCCATTTCCCATTCATCGAACGTGTCCATGTCCTGCATCTGCCACGGCTGCACCTCGAAGAAATGCCCCACGCTTTTTGTTACGTTCCCAACCAACGGTATTGGTTCATCTGTCGGCAATAGCGCCGACGCTGGTTGAATCCCGATAAATGCTAAGTGCTTTAAAATGCTGTAGTCGTTGTGCGCTTGCCACTCCCTACCGATACTGACGTACTGCCCCGGACCGATCCATTTCGATATGATGTGTGTCCTCAATCTCGCCGCAACGCCTAACCCCCGATAGCCGAGAGAAAACAACCACTCGTATTGAGCAACGCACCGATCAACGTCTCCCGGTAATAGGTGCGGCGTGGTGCATAGCCGACATATCACCGAATCGTCAAGCCCGATCACCCCGTCGTCGAGTAGGCGTTTTACCGCTTCCTGCATCGGGATAGTTCCCGGCGTGAAGTCGTTATCCTGATACCCTCGGAACATCACCTTTGCGCCGTAGTGTTCTGATACCTCCGCGACCTGTTGACTCTCGGTAGTGACCCACGTTTCGTCTACCATCTTCGAGTTGACCGACTGCACGATTGACCATGCGATGAGCGGGTGTCCGCAGAAGTCCTTGAGATTCTTACCGGGTATCCTGTTGCTAAAACCTTTGCCGAGAATTATCATTACTGTTTTCATACTTTTTTGAATTGCTCCCGTTTCTTTTCGTGCTGTGCTGTCAGTTCATCGGTGAACGCTTTCTGTGTTTTCTTGCTCATTTTCCATGTGGTCATGGTGTCGGGTTTCTCTGCGAAGATTGCGACATAGACGGCCTTGCCCGATAGCCGCTGTATTCCTTCGTCGAGGTGAATCGCTTCCTTCTGTATCGCGAGTGATTTGGTTAATTGTTCTTCGGTCATTTGATTAACGCTCCTAAATTTAATTCCTTGATGAATCGTTTATTGAAAAAGATAAATAACAGCATGGACGGTATCAGCAACACCGTACCGGCTGCCAGCCGTAGCCCGATCGGGTCGATGTCCTGCGCGAACAATAATGCGAGTGATTGCATTTGCACCACCATGCCAACCAGTAGCGTTTTGATTTCCATCCGCTGTAAAACGATTGATTGCCATAGGTAGTTATTCAACGTGCCGAGTGTCATAAATAGCAGGATCACACCAATTACGGGAACGCACAGCGGCATGATTACCCGTCCGAGGATACGCAGTTCTCCGGCGCCGTCTACCCGTGCTTGGTCTAATATCTCGGTGGGGATCTCTTCGACGAATGTTCGGAATAAGAATATACCCACGGCGTTGAAACATACCGGCACGATCGCCGCCAGTAGTGTGTCCGATAATCCTATCGCCCTGGTGACTATGAATTTGCCGATTAGTATTGAGTTGCCGGGAATCATGATCGTTGACAGGAACAGCCAGAACAGAACCTTCTTGCCGTGAAACTTGTAGAGCGCGAACGCCATACCAGCGGGGGCCACGATTATTAACGTGATCGCCGCTTTCGCCATTATGACTTGCACGGTATTAAAGCACCACCGAAGTACACTGAATGGATTTTTAACCGGCACACCGTCCTGGTCGGTTTGTTTGAGTCCTAAAATGCCGATATAATTTCTTACGTGTAGCCCCTGCGGAATGAACGCCGACGGTATGGTGAAGACTCCCCAATGGTCTTGGAATGATCCTTGCACCATCCAGTATACGGGCCAGATTACTATCAGGGTGATAAGGATAATGAGAACATATTTGAGTTTCACTTGGTCCTCCTAAGAACCCACCGCTGCACTATCGCAACGGCAAGAATTATAAACATCAACACCACTGCATACGCGCTACCCCTGCCGTATTTCGAGAAAGTGAACGCCGTTTTATACATCACCCACATCAGGGTCCCGGCGTAGTCGTATGGTGCTAATAGATCGATCATGTAATAAAGCTGGAACATTCCCGCCGTAGATAGCAGGGACACCAGCACGATCAATTTGTACATCGACGGCAGCAGGATTTTTAGTTTGATCTGCCACCACTTCGCCCCGTCTACCATTGCAGCGTCTATCGTTTCCTTCGGTATGCTTTTTAGGGCTGCCGAAAACATGACGAGAGATCCGCCCCACCCGATCAACGTCGCCGATAGAATGATAGGAGGAATAGAAGTCCACCGGGACGTGAACCAACGCACGTTCAGCCCGAGCAATGTATTGACCATGCCCTCCGGTAGCCACACCCATTTCCACGTAGACGACAGGATTATAGCACCGAGGAACCCCGGCAGATAGATCATGGTTTTTGCGTAGTCCTGCCATTTCTCCGATGTGTTGTAGATCAATAGTGCAACCGTCACCGCTATCAATAAGTGAAGCGGCACCCCGATAATTGCGTACATAAACGAATTGAATATCGAGCCAAAGAATTTCTCGTCCGTCAGTAGCTTGGCATAGTTGCCCAGGCCTACCCACTTTATTTTGATAAAGTTCGTTCGGAATAACGAAGTGCGAAAAACCCCGAGCAGCGGGATTAGCGAGAATGTCGCATAGATTACCGCTGCCGGGGTGATAAGAATGTACGGTATAAGCCTGCGTTTAATTGTCTGCATACTCTTGGAGTATATCGTTTATGGCATCCTCGTATGCTTGTGCCGCTTCTACCGGTGTACTGTCCCCGTTGTATAGGTCTCGGAGGATGGGCAGTGCGGCCGCCCGTGTTTCGCCATACCATTCATAGGTATAGCCGGGGTCCATGAATCCCGCGTCTTTGGTGAATGCGATAATCTCGGCGGTGATGGCGTCGGGCTGTTCGTCCTTCTCAATATCGGTGCGGGTCAGTATGTCACCGGTCCCCGTTTGCTGCGCTGTCCCCGCGATGTAGACAACGACCTCCGCCAGAATGTCGGCCTTCTCTGCGTTGTCGGTGATGTGTGCCAGTACGCATGTACCTACACCTGGGATCGGAGCCGGCCATGTAACGCCGGGTCTGGTGGGGAACGGTTTGACTGTGTAGTTGAAAAACTTAGCGATCTTGCCTTGCTCTACTGCTGTTTTTAAATGGGGTGGTATCCAGTTCGGGCGGAACCCTGTCGTGGCAATCGCGCCTTCTCTAAATCCTGGTAGTACTTCGTTGACTGTCCGTATTGCCGAGTCTATAGGTGATAGCTCCTGCATTACGATGTACGCCAAAAACTTCATTACCTCGACCCCTGCGGGTGTATCGTTGAAAGTAGACCGTCTGAAATCCTCGTCGAATAGTTTAATACCGAATGCTGAAAACCAGTTGAGCCAGAAGTAATCCGCGCTCGGACTCCCTGCATAGAGGAACGTCGGCCACCCTTCGTATCCCGAATCCTGTATGGCTTCGAGCATTTCAAGGTAATCGTAAATGTTCCACGCACCCTCGGGGATCTCATATCCTGCTGCGTCGGTAATATCGGTATTGATAGCCATACCTTGAACGGGCAATGAAAACGGAAGCCCGTATAGTACACCGCGATGCTTGTATGTATCTAGTACATCCTGATCCCACACCGACTCGTCGATGTCTAACGGCATTGCAAATTCCGGCACAAGGTATTCCCCAGCCCTGCCAGCAAAACCCACATAAATATCGGGCGGTGTTCCTGCTGCGAGTAGTGCCGCCATAGTGATGTTCTCACCGGATACGGCGTCGAGGTCTACTGTTGAAAATGATAGGTCTGGGAATTGGATCTCAAGTTGTTCGACATATCCCCGCCCACCGGCAATGGATATGGAACCGTCCCACTCGTTTTGTGGTTCGGCGAATAGTGATGTGGCGAGTAAAATAATCATTGCCACAATTGCCAGTCTTCTCATAAAGTCCTCCGGTTGTTTGTTTCGTGCTGCTTGCGCCTATGTGGTACTTTTTTAATCTGAATCGTGCGTTAGCTCGAAATCCTCCTTCTCTGCGACGGGCATTATTGTAATACCAATGTCGTCGTATTCGTCCCGCTTGTGATAGGTGCGCTCAATTTTGATGTTCCGGATATAGCGGTCGTTCTTGACGAGTCCTGCCTGTTCCATTGCGTCGCATATTGGTTTGATAGAACTGTCACTGTCGCGCATTTTCCAAAATGATACACGAATTTCAATGTCTACGTAACCCGCGAACATCGGCGCGGCGTTGACTGCTGTACCCTGGAACACCGTTGCCAGCGAATCGATGAACGTTTTATAGGCCGGGGTCTTATACACCATAGGGATCTGCTTTCCGCCTTTTTTGATGATACGTATCCCCGTCCATTTGTTCACCGATACGGCGCAGCCTTGCCAGTAGAACTTCATTCCTCTACCTTGCCCCCGCTGCCCTCGCCTTCATCGAATAGGTCCTTCTGCCCTTCGTCGTCCTCCTTCATGAACACGATCACGTTCATGAAATTAAAGTGGCTCAGTTCCGCGAATGACTCCTCGTCGTATGGTGCCTCAAGTACCACTTGCATACGGTTGCCGTTGCGTAGTTTGCGCGGCTTGACCTGATCGACCTCGAACACTCCCTCGAATTGCATTGCCATTGTTTACTCCTGTTTCCCTAACGGTTTCCCGCCGTACTTGCGTTTGTAAATTTCTTCACAAATCCCGATGAATGTACCGAGCGTCACCCGGCCCATATCCTCGATGGATAGATCGCGGTTGCTGATATAAAGCCCTCGTAAGATCCACGACAGTATCCAGACTATCAGCACTATGACTTGCGCCAGGAATCTCGACTCGGGATCTGACGCGGGGAGTACCATGTTGAATATGATCGCGGTTCCCAGCACGACGAGTGCGGCCCCACCGCAGAACAAGACGAATACTATACCGTGGTTTATCAATACCCGTTTGATCATCACTCTGTAGCCTCCTTGACGATCTTGATTATTTGGCTAAATCGCTTATCAAACGGGCCAGGGGTAACGCTAAAGTAATCAAACAATACACACTCAATGCCCTTTAGCTTGGCGCGTAGCTCGTCGCGTTCAGCTTCTGCTTTCTCTTTTTTATCCAATACGCTTAAACCTTTGTTTTCTAAATTATCAGATAGACTAGTCAACCGCTCCACCTCTGCCCGTAGCTCGGTGGTCTCGGCCTCTGCTGCTAAGATGCGAGATGCATCAAACATCGGTATCTTTTTATTAACCACTTCGCCATCGCATGCAGATCCGTGGCATGTATTCACGAATTGCTTGCACTTGAGACAGTACCACGCATACCAGTCAACGCACTCTTTCCCGTCAACCACAATCGACTGCGGTTCTATTCCCATGCTCTCAGGCTCGTCGATCGTTGGTGTGCCTTTGGGTGCGAGTTCCATGTCACATTCACAACCTTCAAACCCATGCCTTGCACATCGCTGCTCTGGCTCGTCGCTCTCCGGTGCGGGGGCTTTGGGTTCGCGATATTCGACTTCATGCTGCTCATAGTCACCATCACCAATATCGTGCATATGATAGCGCATCTTGCCATCGTATCTGACATCGTCCTGAAAGGCTTCGCATATATCACACCACTCCCCTTCGAGTTCTGCCCTTACCCCGATATGCTCGGGGAGGATGTCGTTTGACGATAGGAACACTTTCTGCTCTAATGCCTCTACTCGCTCGGTTAGTTTGGTTATATCCTTGTCCATTTCTTGTACTGTGTTCATCGTTCCCCCTGATAAGCGTCGTTATACTGGATCGATAGGCCCTTCGCTTCTTCGTTTAGTTTTTCTTCCATCCACGCTTCCGGCATATAGTGCGGCGTGTACCATAGGTGAACTTTGCAGTTCGGGCAACGTTCGATTCCGTCGTCTATGATTTTGCCCTCTACGATTATCGTTCGGCAGTGCCAGCACACCGGCCAACATTTGCAGGAAGGTTGATAGTAGGTATACTCCGCGAACATATTCGCCACCTGAATCGGCGTGTATGCGACACCACATCGAATGCAATCCCCGCCGTCTATCGATAGCCCGATCACCCGTGCGACTTCGGGGAAACCATCGTCGTGTAGTTTCCGTGCGCGGTTCACATTCAACTCGACGAGCTCTTGCCATGACCTTATAAAGTTCCTAACTATCTGCGCGGTCCGAACCGGCTTCGTTACTGTCATTGATCGCCCCTTGTCGTGAGTGCGACTCGAAATGCCTTTGCTGTCTCTGCAATATCCACACCACGGTGCATGTAACATAGACAACCAATATCGTTAATAGTGATAGCCAAATTATCATTTTAGTCCTCCTTTTAGCCGTCGCCGTAGCCGTAGCCGTCGCCGGAGCCGTAGCCGAAGCCGTCGCCGTCGCCGTC
>Ga0222637_1000578_pt1 | contig 15356 bp, 15 predicted proteins | sample AntAcemetagen143_FD_181149 | JGI IMG/M metagenome (GOLD analysis project Ga0222637, IMG submission 181149) | Saline water microbial communities from Ace Lake, Antarctica - #143 | ecosystem: Environmental > Aquatic > Non-marine Saline and Alkaline > Saline | place: Antarctica: Ace Lake...
AGGGTGCGAGAGTAATGGTGACAGAAGTTGATCCTATTTGTGCTTTGCAGGCTTCGATGGAAGGTTATGAAGTCAAAGTTCTAGAAGATATCTTGGGTGAAGCTGATATTTATATTACAACTACTGGCAATAAAGATATTATTTGCCTTGAAGATATGAAAAAGATGAAAGATCAGGCAGTTATAGCTAATATCGGTCATTTTGATAATGAGATTCAAGTAGAAAAATTAAACAAAGATGAAAGTGTAAAAAGGATAAATATCAAACCTCAAGTAGATAAATATATATTTCCAAATAAAAAAGAAATATTTATTTTAGCTCAAGGTAGATTAATGAATTTAGGTTGTGCGACTGGGCATCCTAGTTTTGTGATGAGTAATTCTTTTACTAATCAAGCTTTGGCTCAAATAGATTTGTGGCAAAAAAAATATGAGATTGGTGTTTATCGTTTACCAAAATATTTGGACGAAGAAGTGGCTCGTTTACATTTGGAAAAAATCGGAGTTAAACTTACCAAATTAAGCAAAGAGCAGGCTGATTATATTGGGGTAAAAGTTGATGGACCTTACAAACCAGATCATTATAGATATTAGATTTTTATGGCAAAGAAAATAAAATTTGGGAAATTAAGAGAAGTATATTCTGGAGTAATTTTTAAGATAATGCAAAGGGATATAATAGAGCCTGATAAAACCAAAAAAGTTTTTGAATATTGTGTGCGTCCCAACTCTGTAACAATTTTACCTTTTGACGAAAAGGGGAGGCTCTTGCTAATAAATGAATATCGCCATGGATTTAGAAAAAATGTTTGGTTTTTACCAGCCGGCAGAGTTGATTCTGGTGAAACTCCAAAGGTGGCCGCTCAAAGGGAATTGAGAGAAGAAGCTGGAGTAAAGGCAAAGACAATGCGTAAGCTTTATAAAAAATCCCCTAGCAACACTTTGCTTTGGGATATACATATTTTTGTGGCCAAGGATTTGATAGTAGCCCCCCTAAAAGGGGACGAATGTTATCCTATCAAAGTAAAACCAGTTTCTTTAAAAAAAGCTGTAGAAATGGCCAAGAATGGGGAAATAGAAAATGAATTTATTTCTTACAATATAATTAGATTCGATTATATGCTAAAACACGGACAATTTAAGTGGTAATATGATTTATGTTTTTTTAATTTATTTTTTATTATTTCTTTATTTAGTTCACAAGAATTTTAAATTATCTTTGGGCTTGATAGTAATATTATTACCGACTTATTTGTTGAGAGTTGAATATGGATTATTAACATCAACTATATTAGAGCTGTCTTTAGGGGCGGTGTTTTTAATTTGGATTTTAAAATATTTGAAAAAAGATTGGAGAGAGTTGTTAAAATTCTATCAGAGTAATAAAATATTTTCCTGGTTGTTCTTAATATTTTTTATTTCATCAATTATGGGGATTTTTGTTAGTGATGAATGGTATAAATCTTTTGGTCATTGGCGAGCTTTCTTTTTTGAACCCATGTTATTTTTTATTATTTTAATAGGCAGAAGAAAAGAATTAAATTTAAATTTTTTAATAAAATGTTTAGGGCTGTCTTCTGGGATGGTGTCGTCAGTAGCAGTTTTACAAATTTTTTCTAATTGGTTTTATCCCTCCCAACTTTTATTTACCGGTTTAGCTGGGCGAGTGACATCTTTTTTTACTACGCCAAATGCTATCGGTTTATACATTGTCCCAACAACTATTTTATTAGTAGGATTTTTATATAAAGAATTCAAACAAAAAAAACAAATTAATTATTTTTATTTAGTTATTATTATTTTAAATTGCTTGGCTTTGTTTTTGTCTTTTTCACAGGGAGCGTGGATAGCTTTGGGAGTGGGTATTTTAGCTTTATTATATTTTTGGGGTTACAAAAAAATAGTTTTGGCTGGGGTTATATTTTCAATTTTATTTAGTGTTTTAATTACCCCTTTAAACCAAGCGATTAGGTTTGCTGATAAAGCAGGGGAAAATAGGTTGATAATTTGGGGTTATACTGTGGATTATTTATTAGAAAGTCCTCAAAATTTTGTTTTGGGCACGGGTATCCGCCAATGGTTTCGTAAAATACAAAAACCATACTATGACACCAAACAACTGGAAAGACTTACTTTTCCTCATAGTATATTTTTAAATTTTTGGACAGAGATAGGATTGCTCGGAGAATTTAGTTTTCTTGGTATTTTAGCCTATCTTATTTATCTTTTGTTTGGTAAGATAAAAGAAAATAAAATAATGGCTGGAATTTTCTTGAGTATGATTTTGGTTTTTATTGTGCATGGCTTGGTAGATGTGCCATATTTTAAAAATGATTTAGCGATTTTGACTTGGGTGTGGATTTTTTTGAGCTTACAATTTTTAGATTTTGAAAAACAAAAATAAGTATGTTTATTTATTATATATTTAGAATATTAGGATCTCCCGGAGTGGTAGTGCACGAATTATCGCATGCGTTTTTTTGCTTTTTTTCTGGAGTAAAAGTTCATAAAATAAAATTGTTTCAATTTGGAGAAACAGCGGGCTATGTTTTACATGATGAAGCAAAGAATTTTATTCAAGCATTTTTTATTTCTTTCGGCCCTCTTTTGATAAATACTTTTTTAGCTCTATTTTTATTTTCTTTGGTGCGCGAACCGTATTTTTCTGTTACAAGTATTTTATATTTTTATTTAGGGCTGGTTATTTCTTTACATGCCATTCCTTCTACGGGTGATGCCAAGAGTTTGGTTCATTTTGCTAATCATAAAGTTTTTAGAAATCCACTGGTTTTGATTTTGTATCCCTTGGTATTGTTGTTATATATTTTGAATTTATTAAAAAGAATTCATTTGGATGTTATGTATAGTGGGGTTTTGTTTTATTTAGGAAGATTTTATTTATAAAAAGGTATCAACGTAGTATTGGTACTTTTTTAGTAGTTTTTTATATTTTACCGTTAAATTATATTATGTTGAGTTATTGACTAAATATCAATAATTTGTTATACTTATTCTGTTTTGAATAAAAATATAATATATTACGGGCCCGTGGCTCAGCTGGTAGAGCAGCGCCTTTGCAAGGCGAAGGTCAGGAGTTCGAATCTCCTCGGGTCCACAATTTTATTATATAGTGTTATAATAAAATATAATTAACAATGAGCCGAGGTAGCTCAGTGGTAGAGCAGAGGACTGAAAATCCTCGTGTCGCGAGTTCAATTCTCGCCCTCGGCACTGGTGTTAAAATTAAAATACCACAAGTTTAGACAAATTCGGGGTGTAGCTCAGTTGGCTAGAGCGCGTCGTTTGGGACGATGAGGCCGAAGGTTCGAGTCCTTTCACCCCGACAAACAAATAATCTCCGTAAGGAGATTTTTTGATTATAAAAATAGACTAGATAGTATAAAAATGATATATTATATGTGTAATATTAATAAAATGATATGTCAGAAAATAGAGAAAAACCACCTGCAGAGTTTAATAAAATGGAAGTAGAACATACAGAACAAGCAGTTAAGATTGAACAGCCTGCTGAAGGTAGTTTGGAAGTTGGAGAATTATGTAACCCAGAAAAAGATGATAAAAAATTAGAAGAAGTTAGAAAAACTTTAAAAGGTAAAGAAGGTGGAGCTGAAAGTAATAAGCAATTAGGTCTGTCAATTGCAGAAGAGGATGAAGAATTTTTAGAAAAAGAAATTAAAAAACTAAAACACGAGACTAAATTTCAATCCCCGGCTCTTTTGAGTGGTAATAAAACAGCAACAAAATATGATTCCAAGGTTCGTAATTTTAGTACACAAACTAAAATAGTAGAATTACCAAGTGGTAGGAAATTATTTTTGATAAATAATTATAATACTTCATGGGTGCATAGAGGGCTAGATAATACAATGAAATATTTTACTGGTTGTAAAATGAGTAAAGCAAAGTCATCTGAATGGAAAATGCAGTTTGAAAGTAAGAGTCAAATTCCCACAATCGAATCAGGGGATAGTAATTTAGTGGTGTTGGATTATATACCAAATGTTAATTTATATGATTTATATGCTAATAGTGACGAAATTTCTGATTGGGGTGAGTGTGGTTTTGCTAAAGATGTCACTTCAGATAAGTTAACGGAAGTGACTAATAAAATAGTGGATAAAATAAAAGAAATCCATGATCAGGATATAGCCTGGGGTGAGTTGATACTACCAAATTTGATTATTGATACAGAACAAGAGATTCATATCTGTGATCCAGAGGTTTCATATAATATTGACGTTCCTTTGGTAGAGCAAAAAGCTAGAGATTTGTTGGATATAATAATTTCAGCGTCAGCTGTTATGAAACAAAAACATGGTAAAGATTATGGTGAAGTAGTTTCGCAGATAATAGAAAGATATGGAAATGAAGAAGTTTTATCTGAGCTTGAAAAATTAGCAGATAAAAAACCAAACATTATTAATAGATTATTTTTTGGCTATACAAAAGAAAGGTTAGGTCTTAAAAATTACCAAGAATATATAGATATAAGAAGCGAAATAGCCAATTTGGATAAATAGAAATAATTTTTTTAAAAAGTATTTCTATTTTTACCTAAATACATTCTAACTTCATCCCACAACCCCGACAATGGTCCACTGCAGTTTTAACGAAGGTGGATAAAGAAAAAACACCAATTAGGTGTTTTTTTTGTTTATGCCCAGTTATCCACATTGTATTTTAAATAAGTTGATGTTATAATAAGTGGGTAAAAGTTAACCCTAATAAATATGCCTAAAATATATAAGAAATTTATTCAAGGTAAGCCATATTTCTATTTAATTGAGCAGCTAAGAATAAATAAAAAAACAGAAAAAATACAGGTTTATTTAGGTAAAATTATACCTAAAAATTTGAGTCAATATTATTTAGATTTGTCTAAAAAAGAAAAGAGGTTGATAAAAGAAAGTTTAAGTAAAATGTTTTATGTCAGTGAAATATTTAGCGTAGAACGACTGGAAAAGATAGAAAATTTAAGAATAGATTTTAAATATAAAATTTTAGAATTATCTAATTTTGAAAAGACGAGGCTATGGACACGATACGCTGTTCAGTTTATTTTTGAATCAAACGCTATTGAGGGTAGTAAACTGAGTCCAAAAGAGGTTAATTCAATTATTAAAAAAGAATATATAAAAAAGACGACTGAAAAAAGAGAAATAAAAGAAGTAAGAAATTCTATAAAGGCATTTGATCTGATAAGAAGTAAAAAATTTAAATTAAATCAACATCAAATAATTAATTTACATAAGTTATTAGTTGACGGTTTAGGGATAAGTGTAGGATATAAGAAAAAAGAAATAATTGTAAATAATAAGCCTACTACAGAGCCAGGAAAAGTTAGGTTTGAAATGAAGATTTTATTAGATTGGTATAAAGATTCCAAAAAAAAGAATTTGCATCCTTTAAATTTGGCTGCGGATTTTCATCAAAGATTTGAGGTTATTCATCCGTTTGAAGACGGCAATGGGAGAGTTGGTAGATTGCTTTTTGATTGGATATTATTTGATTATAATTATCCACCTATTTTGTTTTTATATCAAAATAGACAAAAATATTTTAATGCTTTAAATCAAGCAGACGAGGGAAGAAAAAATAAATGGAGTTGGTTTGTTTTGCAAGTTTATAAAAAGAGTATAAAATGGTTGTTGCGATAGATTGTTTGTTTTTCCACATTATGATACAATAAAGAAACTGTAGTTTAAACTATAGTTAAAACTACGGTTTCTTTAAAACATAAATATAAAAAATATGGGAAGACAAAAAGATGAATCCATCAGAAAGATTCATAAAATAAAAGATACTTATTATATAAGTATGCCTATTCTAGAGATGAGAGAGTTGAGCTGGCAAGACGGACAAAAGGTTGTCGTCAAAAGACATGGCAAGAATTTAGTAATTACAGATTGGAAGAAAAATTAAAATAAATTAGTTCCGGTCATTTCTGGAGGAGGAGTTAAATTAATATTTTTTAAAATAGTTGGAGCAATATCTGCTAAAATTCCAACTGGGTTTAGGGTTGATAAATCGTTTTTAAAAATATCTTTATTCGTTTGTCCAGCCGAACTATTTGAAACCATTATAAACGGTACTGGGTAAGGGTTGTGTTCTTTATCCTCTTGCCCAGTTGAAGGGTTGATCATTACCTCGGCGTTGCCGTGATCAGCCACCACAAAGGCTATTCCGCCTTTCTTAACCACCTCTTTTACTACTTTAGATAAACATTGGTCAGTGGTCTCAATCGCTTGTATGGCGGCTTTTAAATTGCCAGTATGCCCAACCATGTCTGGGTTAGCATAGTTTACTACCATAAAATCATAAGTATCTTGTTTCAAAGCTTTTAAAATATTGTCAGTTACTTCTTTGGCTGACATGTCGGGCGATTCATCATAGGTAGAAACATTAGGGGACGGTATCAAAAGTCTATCTTCTCCAGAAAATTTTTCTTCTTGTCTACCGTTTAAAAAGAAAGTGACGTGGGCATACTTTTCAGTTTCAGCAATGTGAAGCTGTTTTAAATTATAGTCACTAAAGATTTTGGCTAGTGGATTTTGAATAATTTCAGTAGGGAATAATACTTTAGAAGGCAATCCTTTTTCATATTCAGTAAAAGTAATTGTTTCTAGATCTTTTAACTTTTTTGTTGGAAATTTGTCAAAATCTGGTTGAGTTAAACTTTCAGTAAGTTGCCTGGCTCTGTCAGATCTAAAGTTAAAAAATATTACTACATCAGAATCTTCAATCACAGCTTTTGGTTTTCCAAAACGAGTTGTAAAAATAGTTGGTTCAAATTCTTCGTCATAGATTTTTTTGTCGTATGATTTTTGGATTGTTTTGAGAGGGTTCCTTTCTTCGTTTTGAGCTTTGCCGTTAATAATGGCTTCATAGGCCTTGGCTGTTCTGTCCCAGTTTCTATTTCTATCCATACCATAGAATCTCCCGCTCAAAGAAGCGATGTTTTCATCTCCATCTGCAAAATCTACTAATTTTTTAACTAATTTTAATCCGTCATCTTTGGCTGTGTCGCGTCCATCTAAAAATCCGTGGATAAAAGTTCTTTTCCAGATTTTATTTTTTTTAGCCATGGTTATCAAGGCCTCTAAATGTTCTTGAGAAGAATGAACTCCTCCGTTGCCCAAAAGTCCAACCAGATGTAATTTACATTTTGTTTTTTTAACTTTTTTAAAGGCGTTTTCCAAGTCATTTATTTTAAAGAATTTACCAGTTGATATGGAACGATCTATTCTTGGTAAATTTTGATAACGCAAAATACCAGAGCCAATAGTTAAATGTCCGACTTCAGAATTACCCACCTCATTGCGAGGTAAACCAACGCTTAAACCAGAAGCTTCTAAAAGCACTGTTGGATAATTTGTTATTAAAGAATTAAAAAAAGGCTTTTTAGCCAAAGATATTGCATTTCCATTATCAGGGGGAGCAATCCCAAAACCATCCAGGATAATCAAAACTACAGATCTAAATTTTTTAGGCATAATTTTATAAAAATTTATTTTTCTTCTGAAAAAACACTGATGATTTTTTGTTCAATTTCTTTCATCTCTTCCACTGCTTGGTTTTTTTTGTATTCGTCCTGCTCTTTTTCGTAGCTTACTACCGCCATATTATATTCATAAATAATCCCAGTTAGAATTGGTAGTAGTTTGGCTTTTTTGTCAGGATCTTTAACATCGTGTTCTTCAAAAAAAGACTCAATTGTTTTTTGTTGAAAGTCCATATATTATATGTTTATTATACCTTTTTTTTAAAAAAAGTAAAATTGTGATAGAATAGTGGCGTATGAAAAAAATATTATATTTTGTTTTAGTTACATTGTTTATATCCCTGCCAATGATAGCAAAGGCTCAGGATGCTTTTAGTTATGATAATTTATATGAAGCCCGCGTGGTTAATGTGTTGGATGAAAAAGATATATTTCAAGATGGTAAAAAAATAACTCAGCAGAACTTGCGTTTAGTAGGTTTGAAGGGGGAATTAAAAGATATTGAGTTTGATTTTTATGGAATTTCAGATATAAGAGTTTTGTTGTCTTATCGTTATAAAGTAGGGGATAAAGTAATGGTTAATTATATAGAAACAGGTGGCCAGAGAGAGTATTTTATAATTGATTATGTTAGACGGGGTTCGCTTTATCTGTTGGCTTTTATTTTTACTTTGTTAGTAATATTAGTTGGAAGGAAAAAAGGGTTGATGTCTCTTATTAGCCTGGGAATAAGTTTTTTTATAATAATGAAATTAATAATTCCGTTTATAATTTTGGGTTATGACCCAGTTTTAGTTAGTACTGTTGGGGGATTAATGATATTAACTATTTTGGTATATTTAACAGAGGGATTTAATAAAAAAAGTCATTTGGGAATCCTAAGTCTTTTTATAACCTTAAGTCTTGTTTTAATTTTTTCTATTGTTTTTACAAAACTTGCCAGGTTAACTGGCTTGGCTCAGGAAGATGCTATTTTTCTTATTGGCAGTTTTAAAGAGCAAATTAATTTTCAGGGTTTGTTATTAGCAGGGATAATTATTGGTACAGTTGGTGCTTTGGATGATGTGGTTATTAATCAAATAGAAATAGTTGAAAATATTAGATTAGCTAATAAAGATTTGACGAATAAACAGGTTTGGGCAATGTCTCTGTCCGTTGGTCGGGCTCATTTTGGAGCCATGATAAATACGTTATTTTTGGCTTATGCCGGAGCTTCTTTGCCACTACTCCTACTCTTTGGTCTAAATGATCAGGGGCTAGGATTCTTGCAGGCTGTAAACAAAGAAGTTATTGCCACTGAAGTAATCAGATCTTTGATTGGTGCGATCGGGGTGGCCATATCTTTGCCAATATCCACTTATTTAGCAGTTAAATTTAAAAAATAATATGATGGGAGAATATTTAGGTTATCATCCTGTGTCAATGTCAAAAAAGAAAATGGAAGGTAATCCAGAAGATGAATGGTTGAGCTTGGATCAAGAACAAAAAAAAGAATCCTTAGATAAATTATTAGAAGTAGTAAGGTCTAATTATTTAGCAATGTTAGAAAAACACAAAATACATCCAAATAATTTGGATGAATTTTATAATGCTTTAGAAAATAATATGGTGGATGACAGGCTGTTTGTTAAAGTTGTTGGTGATTTAAAAAGATTATCCCCAGATTTATTGCAAGTAAGAAAGAGATTGCGCCAGTTAGATAGTTTTGTGAATGAGATGACCATAATATTTAAAAAACATAATAACAAAAATCCCTCTGATTAAAGAGGGATTTTTTATTTACATTATTTTTAGTACATTCCACCAGTTTTCAATATATTCAGCTCGTTTGTTTTGATACTTTAGATAATAGGAATGTTCCCATAAATCTAAATTTATAATAGGTGTGTGTCCCAAGGTGTAGGGAGAGTCTTGATTGGGTAGGGAATAAATTTTTAATTTACCTGTTTCATCTTTTACAAGCCAAGTCCAGCCAGAACCAAAATGAGTATTTGCTACTTTATCAAATTTTCCTATCATATTTTTGATATTACCATATTCCTCTTCAATTTGTTTTACTAATTCGTGGTTTATTTCTTTTTTTGGTCCGAGTAAGTCAAAGAATATATTATGGTTTATATATCCACCGCCATGGTTTTTTATTTTTGAACGGATATCTTCAGGTACATCTAATTTATCTATACCTTTTAATATTTGTTCAGGAGACATGTTTTGGATTTCTGGATAATTTTCCAAAGCTTTATTAAAATTATCCAAGTAGGCCTGATGGTGTTTGGTATGATGTATCTTCATAGTTTGTTTATCAAAATATGGTTCCAGAGCATCATATGGATAATTTAGTTTTGGTAGTTCAAACATATGTTTATAAGCTAAGAATAGTATAATTATATTATACCTTTTTGGTATGCTATAGGTCAAGTGTTATTTAATATATTTAAAAATCCCTGCTTTTAACAGGGATTTTTATTTGTACTATTTTTTTTCTTCTTCAGTCTCTTCTTTTTTAATAGCTTGCCAAACATCTTTTCTTATTTTTTCTATTAATTTTGGATTTTCTTTTAAGTATTCTTTTACTTTTTCTCTTCCAACTCCAAGTTTTTCTTCTCCAAAAGTATAGCTATTTCCTTTTTTATCTATTATTTTGTATTCAACTCCGACATCCAAGATATCACCTGGTATTGATATTCCTTCGTTATACATAATATCAAACTCAGTTGTTCTAAAAGGAGCGGCTACTTTATTTTTAACTACTTTTGCTTTTACTCTATTACCGATTATTTTATCACCCTGTTTAATTTGAGCCGCTCTTCTAACTTCTATTCTAACTGAAGAATAAAATTTTAAAGCCATGCCACCGGTAGTAGTTTCTGGATTGCCAAAAAATACTCCGATTTTCATTCTAGTTTGGTTGATAAAGATAACAATTGTTTTTGACTTGCTTACGATTCCAGTTAATTTACGAAGAGCTTGGCTCATAAGTCTGGCTTGAGTACCCATTTGTCTATCGCCCATTTCACCTTCTATTTCTGATTTTGGCACTAGAGCGGCCACTGAATCAATAACTATAACATCAACTGCGTTAGAGCGAACTAAAGTTTCAGTAATTTCCAAAGCTTGTTCACCTGTGTCAGGTTGAGAAATAAGCATTTCATCTACCTTTACACCTATTTTTCTAGCATAGTCTGGATCTAAAGCATGTTCAGCATCTACAAAAGCAGCTATCCCGCCTAATTTTTGTACTTCAGCTACTATGTGTTGAGCTAGAGTTGTTTTACCAGAGCTTTCTGGTCCGTAGATTTCAATTATTCTACCTCTAGGAACTCCACCTACTCCTAGGGCAATATCAAGTGAAAGACAACCAGTTGGCACACTAGCTACTTGCAATTTTTGGTTTTCACCAAAAGTCATAATAGAACCTTCTCCAAAACGACTTCTGATTTGCTCAATAGCACTTTCGGCTGCTTTTAATTTCTCCTTTACTTCATCTCCTTTTTCTTTTTTGTCTGTCATAGTTTTATTTTACTATTATATTTCTTATTATGTTATTTTGCTTACCGTGTTTTTTGCTGGCTATGATATTGATAGTATTGATTCCTTTGGTCATATCTATTTCTGCTATAAAATTGCCCTGTTCATCTGGTTTTACTTCTTTACCATTAATAGTTATATGAGTTTCTTTCTCAGTAAAACCTTCTATTTTGATATGGCTGGTCTCAGAGACATATCCATCCTGAGGAAAGTATACCTCAAGTTTTGGTGGTTGTAAAATTCCTTTGATTTGCCATGTTAAATAAAGAGCAAAACATAGAACGGTTAATATTATAACAATATTTCTAGCCCAAATACTGATTGATTTTTGATAAAGTTTATTTACTTCAGTGTGAGGGTGAATTTGATCAATATCTTCCAAACCTTCTTGTTGTAAAAATTTTTCTAAGTGTTGGTGTTCTTCTAATCCTAAAAGTTCGCAATATTTTTTGATGTAAGCAATCCGGTGAGATTTGGCTTTTGGTAATAAATTAAATTTACATTCTTCAATTGCCACTAAATATTTTTTTGGGATTCTGGTTTTTTCTTCTACTTGTTCTAAAGTTAAGTCTTTTTCAATTCTAGCATTTTTAATTAAAAAACAAATTCTTTGTGGAGCCTCCAATTCTTTATAGCAAAAGATGGACATATTTGAATTATTTTATTAAAGCTATTTTAGGCCTACCTCATTATGTTCTTCCTCCTCGTCTTCTTCTTCTTCTTCTTCTTCCCCATCATCATCATCATCATCATCATCATCATCATCATCATCAGATTCTTCCTCATTATCCTCTTCTGTTTCATTTTCTTCTTCTATTTTTAGCTCGTCTTCATTTTCCTCCTCTTCGTCCTCATCATCATCATCATTATCTAAAACTATTCCACCACTGTCAGTTGTTTGTTCTTTGTAGGATAACTCTGGTTCTGGCTCAGGCATTAGGTGTTCTGTAAATACTTCCCTTGGTTTTGCTCCATCAGGAGGTCCGACAATACCGGCTTCTTCTAATTCGTCTAAAATTCTTGCAGCTCTGGCATAGCCCACTTTCATCCTTCTTTGTAATAGAGAAGCGCTGGCTTTGCCTGATTCTACAACTAATCTTTTTGCATCGTTAAACAAAGCATCTCTATCATCATTACCGCCAAATAAACTATTTGATCCTCCGCTACTACTATCTTTTTCTACTACACCGTCTTCGTATTCAGGAGGGGAGTCATTTTTAATATAGTTTACAACTTTTTTCATTTCTTCTTCTGAAACATAAGCACCTTGTAAACGTTTTGGTTTTGACATGTCAGATGTTAAATATAACATATCACCTCGTCCCAAAAGTTTGTCTGCTCCAGGGCAATCTAAAATTGTACGAGAATCAATAACTGAAGCGACAGAAAAAGCAATACGTCCAGGGATGTTGGCCTTCATCAAACCGGTAATAACTTCCACGCTAGGTCTCTGAGTAGCAACTATCAAATGGATACCAACTGCTCGAGCCATTTGGGCGATACGGATTATACCAGCTTCTACTTCGCTGGCAGCTGTGGCCATCAAATCGGCCAACTCATCTATAACAAATACAATGTGAGGCATTACCTCTTTGGCATTTTTGTTATAAGAATTAATATCTCTTTTTCCAACTTTACTTAAAAGTTCAAAACGTCTTTCCATTTCTCCTATTGTCCACTTTAAAGCGTTAACAGTTTTGTGTGAGTCAGTAATAACTGGAGTTAAAAGATGGGGTATGCCATTAAATAAAGTTAGCTCAACTCTTTTTGGATCAACCATAATGAGCCTCAAAGTTTCTGGAGTGTTTTCAAATAACAAACTTAAAAGTATGGTATTTAAACAAACAGTTTTCCCACTACCAGTGGCACCAGCAACTAATAAGTGAGGCATTTTTGGTAAGTCGCAAAAATGGACTTTGCCAGCTACATCTTTGCCCAGTGCAACCATCATATCGTGGTCTCTTTTTTTGTAGGCTTTGCTTTCTAATAATTCTTTCAAACTCACCATGGCTACTTTTTGATTTGGCACTTCAATTCCTACCAAAGATTTTCCGGGGATAGGAGCTTCAATACGAATAGGGTGAGCTGCTAGAGCCAAAGCTAAGTCATTACTTAGGTTAGTGATACGAGTTAGCTTTACTCCTTTGGCGGGTTTAAAAGCATATTGAGTTACAGTTGGACCAACTCTTACTTCGCCCATATCTACTTCTATGCCAAAATTTTGAAAAGTTTCTTTTATGGTTTGAGCGTTAGCTACAATATCTCCCGAAGTTGGTTTACTTTTTTTAACATTTAATAAATTTAATCCAGGTAATTTATAATTTCTTTTTGTGCGTTTAATTTCTATTTTCTCTGTTTCGTCTTCTTCTTCCTCTTCCTCGTCTTCTTCATCATCATCTTGTTTTGCTAATTTTTTTCTAGTGAATAAATCTGGTTTTATTTTTTCTTCTTCCTCTTCCTCCTCGTCTTCTTCATACTCCTCTTCTTCCTCTTCTTTATTATCACCTTTTATATTTATTTGGTTTTTGATAAATAATCCAAAGAAATCTATAATTTTTTTACCAAACCATCCGAGTAATAAAAAGAATCTTTTATGAAGATAAACTATTTGAGCCAAAGTGGTGTTAAATAAAAATATAATTGAAATTAATATTAGTCCAATAAATATTACAGTTGCTCCCCAATAATTTAAATAAGTTGATAAAGGCCAGGCCAAAGCCAAGCCGGCTAATCCGCCTCCATACCCTTGCATGGCGAGTTCAACCATTTGTGAAGTTGAGTTTTGTAAATGCACTAATCCGTTAAAACTTAAAAAGAATAAAATAGATCCAAGCAGGTGGGTGGGGCGATATTCATAATCTAAATTTTTAACAATGAGAATTGCGACAATAATAATAACAGCCGGGAATACATATCTAACTTGACCAAAGACTATGGCTAACAGGGCATCAATGAATTCTCCGGCTATTCCGGCTAGGTCAAAAAAACTTAAAGCAGATAGCCCGCCAACGATTAAAAGAAAAATAGCCAGCATTCCTCGGCTTATATCTGAATTAAAGCTAAATTTTTCCCAAAATGATAATTTTCTTTTTTTTCTACGTCTTCTCATATTTTTTTATGTTATATCAGCGGTTTGTATTATATCAAATTTGAGCTAGCTAAACAAGAAATAAAAAACACCAGACTTGGCTGGTATTTTTATTAATTTCTACCCGATTGACTGCGTAAAGATTTGCATGTTTTAACTTACGAGTCAAATTTAAAAACATATACTGGGCAAAAAGATGCCGCAGCAAGAGAGAGAAAAGTTTTTAGAATCCGATCCGGTTGAGACATCAAAGCTTCCGCAGTCAATTAGATAGAAATTTTTAAGAGCTGTTATAATTTTATATTGTTTAAAAAGTTTGTCAAGAGAGTTTTTTGCGTATGTGTTTAGGGGTTGTCATTCTGAGGTATCGAAGAATTTAACAACGCACTTAAGCTTCTTCTTCTCCGCCTGGCGGATCAGGATGATAATGAGAGCTGAGGGTAGCCAGAATTCAAGCGTTGGGATGATATTGACGTTATTAGCTAATAACTCTACTACGCATAATATCTCATTCTGTGGATAAGTTGTTTATAATATTTTAATAATTTTAGATTTTGGCTTAAGTTAGCTAAAAAATAGCGTTTTCTTGACAAAGGGTTATCCACCTGTTCTCATTTGACAAAATACTAGTTTTAGGCTAAAATATAGGCGATTTCATAAAAAAACTTATTTAAAAGATTTTTTGAGCTAAAATATCGTTATAAAATACCTTATCTTAGCCAAAACTTAGCGTGGCGAGGCACTTAAACTTCCTTTGCTATGCGCAAGGTAACCCCAAAACCTCATGTTATCCTTGCTGATTTACAGCTCAAATTAAAAGAAAAGCCAAAATCCGACTACAGTCAGGGTTATTTTTTGTTCTAGTTTAATAAAAAAATAAACTTTAAAAATTAAAGATTTAAAAAATATCTTATGCCTACTGCTATTTTTAAAAGACAGCCTCTGAAGACACAAGAGAGAAAGTTCTTTACTAACAAAAGAGAAGCCATGCCCGTGCCCGATCTTATCGAGGTACAAAAGAGCTCTTATAACTGGTTTCTAAAAACCGGTATCAAAGAACTTCTAGAAGAAGTTTCTCCAATGGCCGATTTTAGCGGACGTGATTTGGAGATTTATTTAGAAGATTACTATATAGATGAACCTCGTTTTGATGAAATAGTATGTCGTGATAGAAATATCACCTACGAAGCTCCTTTGCGTATTACCGCCAGGCTCATAA
>Ga0222637_1000582_pt1 | contig 15299 bp, 20 predicted proteins | sample AntAcemetagen143_FD_181149 | JGI IMG/M metagenome (GOLD analysis project Ga0222637, IMG submission 181149) | Saline water microbial communities from Ace Lake, Antarctica - #143 | ecosystem: Environmental > Aquatic > Non-marine Saline and Alkaline > Saline | place: Antarctica: Ace Lake...
GCATTTCTTTTTAGATACATCGAACAGAATCTAAGAAGAGAGATGAATGTACTTGAAGATAAATCAGCAGATATTCGGTTATTTTTAAGACAACTCAAGAAGCTGGAGGGCTAAGATGAGTGAGAACTTAACAATTGACTTCACAGAAGATGAAGAGAAAATGGTACTTGATGAGTTGGCTGAAAGATTAAAGAATTTAGTATACATGTTTGCAAGGAGCAAAGTAGAAGAAGCATACCAAAAGCTTAAAGACATGAGTACATGTCACAACGGTGAAGATAAAATAACAATTACTGTAGAATTAGGATTTATTGTTAATGATTTGTTTGAGGTTGCTGGTGGTTTCAGAAGAAATTGTGTAAAGGGAGGTGCCGATGAATAACAAAGACTTTGTACATCTTCATACTCATGACGAATTCAGTTTACTCGATGGGTATGGGTCGGCCAATATGTGGGCAGAAAGAGCTAGTGAATTAGGCTTTACACATATAGCATTTACTAATCATGGTAATGTAGATGGATTAATAAGGTCACAAAATGCTTTACGTGAGGTAGGGATCAAGCTTATCTGTGGTTGCGAAGCATACATGGTGCCTGATATCATGGCAAGAGAGAAAGGTGAAAGAAGATATCATGTCACATTATTAGTGAAAAATGCAGTTGGCTGGAAAAATCTTCTCCAGGTGCTGACTAAGGCAAATCTACAAGGGTTTTATTACAGACCAAGAATTGACCCATCTGTTTTACTTGACCATTGTGAAGGGCTTGTTGTAATGACAGCATGTGCCTCTTCATTCTTACATATGCCAGGAAGCGATTGGCTGCTAACTGAGCTTATACAGAGGACAGAGGTGGTGGGTGAAATAATGCCTCTCATCTTAGAGGAACAGTATACCACTAATGACTTAGTATTGCAGACAGCAATAGACTATGGAATAAATCTTGTGGCAACGAATGACTGTCACTACCCATTAGCAGAAGACAGTAAACTTCAAGAAGTCTTACTTGCTATGCAAAGAAAAGACAAATGGAGTGACCCTGATAGGTGGAAGTTTGACATAGATGATTTATACCTTAAGACAGCAGATGAGATGATAGAGTCATTCAAAATCCAAAACCAAATAGATGAAAAGATATGCACAGAAGCCATGTGGAATACAATGGCTGTAGCAAAGCTTTGTGATTTTGAGATAGAATCAAGAAAACCACATCTTCCAAAAGCTTATATTGAGAAGTATGATGACTTGGCTGAAGAGGACCAACTAGTGAGTCTTGTCATGGATGGCTTGGGGAAAAGAGCTGAAGACCACGGCTGGATAAGAGATGGCATAAAAGACTATGAAAGCAGAATTGAAGAAGAGTTGGCACAAATAATGCCTCAATTCACTAGGTACTTTCTGGTTGTTTGGGAATTAGTGCATTGGTGTGAAAAAGAAGACATAATGGTTGGTCCAGGACGTGGGTCTTCATCGGGAAGTCTAGTTGCCTACTGCTTAGGGATAACAAATATTGATCCAATAAAATACAAACTTATATTTTCAAGGTTTATCTCTGTAGGCAGAATCGACTTGCCTGATATTGATTTAGACTTTGAAGATAGGCGCAGAGACGATGTAAAGCAGCACCTTGCTGATATTTATGGGAAATGGAATGTAATAGAAATATCCACTTTCCTTAGAATGCATGGTAGAGGTGCTATAAGGGATGTCTCAAGAGTCTTTGATGTACCATTGTTTGAAGTTGGCAAAGCAGCTGAGTGCATCGTCACGAGGTGTTTAGATGGCAATACAGAGGTATGGACTATTGATGGGCCTACACCGATAAAATACCTAGTTGGTGAAAAAGATTTCAAAGTAACAGGGTGGTTTGGAAACAGAAGGGTCAAAAGGACAGTATCTGAGGTTTTTGAGAATGATGAAAAAGATATGTTTGAAATGGAGCTTGAATCAGGAAAGAAAATTATATGCAGCAAAGATCATTTCTTCTGGTCTGAATTTGAATACATCTATAGAGGCAAGAAGTGCAAAAAAATTGGGTGGAGAAAATTAAAGAATCTTAATCTTGAGACAGACGAAATACAAACGGTAGAATTCAATGAAGCATTTTCTCACTGTAAATGGTGCTACAATGTAATATACAAGAATAGGTGCACAGATAGAGAATTTTGTTCTCTTTCTTGTTTGACAACTTACAGGAATACACATGACAACCCCATGCTTAATCCAGAAACAAAAGCAAAGATGACAGATACTAAAAGTGGTATTAAGCCTAAATGGATGGATGATGATGAGAAGCTCTTATCTTTCAAGAACAAAACAGCTCACAGGCTTAGAATAAATAACCCGATGAAAAATCCTAAAACAAGAAGAAAGCAGATAAGAGCTCTCAGAAAGGTTATGCCTGAAGTAAACAATAGAGCAGAAAAGGTAGAAAAGCAAAGAGCGTATATGCTTAAGAGGCTTGAAGAGAATCCTGAATCGCACCCACTCAGAATCTTAGCAAAGAATCCAAGAAAAGGCGTTTCAGCAATATCGTTCCCACAAGCAAGACTTACAAAGATAGCCTCTGTTATAGCAAGTAGTTACGGCTTTGAAATTGAAGCTGAGTGGCCAGTAGGATATTACAAAAGAGGGAAAAGAAAAACAAAAAGACATTACTATCTTGATATAGCAATACTTGAACTAAAAATAGACATAGAGTATGACGGTGCATTACATAAAAATTTAAAAAGATCTGACTCTGAAAGAGATTTGCTGCTGAAGAGCAAAGGATGGAATGTATTCAGGTTCACAAAAAGAGATTTTAGTGGTGTTGGTGAAATAGAAAATAAAATTGAAAGGATAATGTCCAATGCGATTCGAAAGAATAGTATCAATAAAGCCAATAGGTAAACGCAAATCATACGACCTTTCTTTGAAAGAGAAATGGAAAGGGTATTTAGCCAACGGCATACAAACGCACAATTCTGGAGGAGATGCCCGTTCAGATTTTTCCATCGAAGATGCTTTCAATACATTTGAAGATGGAAAAAGATTCAAAGAGAAATACCCTGAAGTAACAGAGATTGCTATGGCTTTTGAAGGACAATGTAAATCTTGTGGGCGTCATGCCGCAGGTGTATGTGTATCTGAACACGATCTTAGATCGGGAGAAAATGCTAACTTTGTTGTTAGGAAAGGCACAAATGTGTGCAACTGGGACAAAATAGATGCTGAGTATATGGGACTGATGAAGCTTGATGTGCTTGGCCTCAACTCTTTGACTATTCTAAGTGAAACAAAAAGCTTAATAAAAGAAAGACATGGCACAGATATCAACTACAACTTGATTGATTTAGAAGATCCAAAACTCTATAAACAATTTGCAGAAGGGAATACAACAGGTGTATTCCAATTTGGATCTGGTAGCATGATAAAGTTATGTAGAGATATAAAGGCCGAAAATTTTGGTGAGGTTGTCAACATAAATGCTCTACATAGACCAGGTGCACTAAGAAGTGGATATACACAAATATACAGGGATAGAAAATTTGGACTTGAAAAGACCACTTATATGCACCCATGGATAGAAAACATTACAAAAGATACATATGGCTTGATAATATACCAAGAGCAAATAATGAGGCTTATGTATGAGCTTGGAGGACTGCCTTGGAAAACTGCTGACACAATAAGGAAAGTCGTCAGCAAATCTAAAGGCGTTGAAGAGTTTATGAAGTTTGAAGATGATTTCATAAAAGGGTGTGAAAAGTTAGGGACACTAAATGGTCCTGAAGCAAAGGCTATTTTTGGTGAGCTTAAAAATACAGGGTCTTATGCTTTTAATCTTTCACATAGCACAACTTATTCATTAATTGGCGTATGGCAAATGTACCTAAAAGTCTACTATCCAATAGAATTAATGACAGCTTTATTGTCTTATGGCCCTGCTGCTAAAAAGCATGAACTTATCAATGAAGCTAAAAGGCTTGGTATAAAAATGCTATTGCCTGATATAAATTTATCAGAGAGTAAAGCTTGGGTAATTGGAGACGATAACAGCCTGCTTGCTCCGTTCCAAGAGGTAAAGGGTATAGGAGAGGTAGCGGCTAAAGAGATTGTCGATTGTAGGGGCGTTGCAGGAGCTTACACTAGCCCTGATAACCTAGGATCTAGAGTAACGAGACGAAAAGTTAATAGCAAAGTACGTGACCTACTCATCAAAGTAAAAGCATACGAGACATCAAGTGATAAACTTGATCTTCCAGAAGATGAGCTAGAGGCATTATCTTGCTATTTTGATTTTGAATTATCTAATGACCCGTTGTATAAATTTAGAAAACTTATTAAGAGGATTGGCCCTCAAATAAACTTGATGGATTTGTCTGAGTCTTACAATTTAGGCAAGAAGCACGGATTCTTTTTTGGAAGAATGGAATCTTTGCGTGTAGGCTATAGGACTGCTGTTGGTGAGACAGCAAAGAGCAGTAGCTTTGGCTCATTGGGTGGCGTGTATGGCAACTTGAAAGATGATACGGACTTCAAGATGCTTATTTTTGGCAATAAGATTTACAATGAGAAGAAAAGCATTATAGAGCATTGTGAAGGTGAAGCAATATTAACATATGCTGATAATACTGATGATAAGGCAGCACTTAAGACTCAATCTGCTTGGTTTGGAGATGAACTTTTAAGTGGTGACCTTGATGGACTGGATATATCTCTTGGTGATTTTCCCAAAAAAGACCTCGTTTCAACTCATGAGTGTTGGAAAGAGATGGAGAACTGTAGTCTGTGCGAGTTAAGAGAAGAATGTTCCAACCCAGTATTGCCAAGCCTTGGTCACATGAATATAATGATTGTAGGTGAAGCTCCTGGTCCTGATGAAAATAATAAAGGTGTAGGGTTTATTGGTAGATCAGGTAAGTTGCTATGGAAGATTCTTGGTAGATATGGCTTGAATAGAAAGCTGTTCCATATCACTAATATATGTAAGTGCTATCCTAAGAAAACAAAGACACCTAAAAACAAACATATAGATATTTGTGGGGAATGGCTTAAAAGGGAAATTGAACTAGTCAACCCATTCCTAATATTATCATTTGGTAATACTGGTAACCAATTTTTCAGAGGAGAAAGCAGCGGTATAATGAGCATAAATGGTACTACTCAATGGCACGATAAGTTTGGCTGTTGGGTAACATACTCTGTTCATCCTGCTATGGCAATGTATGATAGGGCCAACATGCCTCTTTTAGAGGACTCTCTGGGTGAATTTGTTAAAAAGATGAACGTGTTGATGTAATAGCTAAAAAATTTCTAGAATAGTCTCTAACTATATTAAGGAGGATTTAACTATGTTCAATGAAGACATTTTAGTAGACAGGAATGCTTTGGAAGAAGAGTGCTCAGCAGCACCAGCATTCTTCGATTATTGGCAGACACAAGAATCTAATCTTAAAGTCGATAAAGAGAATCACAAAGCGAAAATAGGCAAAGAGATAAGACAGATGAACGATGCCGAGCTGAAAGAAAAGCATGGCATTTCTAAGCTTACTGAGGGTGCCTTTAACACGTTGGTTGAAAGTGATTCAGGTTATCAAAGGCTAAAGAAACTTCACCTTCAAGCTGAGGCTTCAAGAAAATCGTATGAAAAGAAACTGTCAATGCTTGATACCTTAGCAAAGCTACATGGCCAAGGGTATTTTGCTAAGATTGAAGGCAAGAGTGAAGTTAGAACTCTTTTGGCCAACACAGTCAAGGAAAAAATCAGAAAAGAGATCAGGAAACGCTCTGTTGAAAATGCGAAACCGAAGAGACCAAAATGATGGGTGACATATTTAACAGTTTTGTAAATGCTATTGTTGTGATATCGGTGGTTTGTGTGCTGGCCTATTTTGTTCCTGGGCTGGTGTTAAGGGCTATAAATGACTTTAAACTAAGGTATGGAGGAGGAAATTGTGGCGAAAAGAAAATGGAAAAAGGGGCTGTCGAGCAAAAGCCTGAAGAAAAAAGATGAGGCAAAAGGTGATTTTTATCGTTCTCCTGAGGATAGAGTTTCTTATATCCAAAGGGGTGTTATCAAAGTATTTGTTCCGAAGGATGGCAAGAACAGGATAAGGATTGTTCAGCCGCTTGAGATTGAAGAGCTGGAGTTCTATGGAATGGAAATGCACTTTCACCGCTCTGTAGGGGATGAAGGTGAAGACCTTAATGGCGATTATCTCTGTAACAGCAGGATGAAAAGTATCTTAAGAGATTGCTATAAAGGGATTGATATACCAAACAAGTGCTTCGTGTGCCAGCAGCAGACAAGTGACCTGTGGGACTCGAATCCTGATCTAGCAAAAAGCTATTATCCTGATAGGAGAATGTGGCTTTTTGTTCTGAACCTTATGGCCGATGATACTGAAGAAGTCTACCTGTGGAGTTGTCCTTGGACTCTCCATGAAGAGATCGTATCCCGTTCATCTAACGCTGAGACCATGGTCTATGTAGATGTTAGTGACCCAGCCAAAGGTGTGCCTGTATCGTTTGAGCGAAGCGGAAAGGGCAAGCTTACAAAGTACACCAATGTACAGCTTTTTACTGAGCCATCAAAATTAAGCTCTAAGGTTTTAGATGGGCTTATAGAATTCAAAGATGCAATAGTCATTCCGTCTGAAGATATAGTCAAGGCTGCATTTCTGAATGTTTCATTGGATGGTATTGATGACGCTGAAGCTGAACAAGAGGAACAAAAACCAGCCGAAGATGCTGCTGAAGAAGGCCCACCAGACTGTTTCAGAAAGGAGTTTGATAAATGGGCTGATTGTGACACTTGTGATTTCGCAACAGAGTGTGCCAAGAAAGAAAAGCCAAAGAAAGAAGAAAAGCCAAAAAAACCAGTAAGGCAAAAAAGAACAGACAAAAAGACAGAAGAACCTGATGGTGAAGAAAGCGATGATGCCAAGAAAGCAGAAATAAGAAAGAAAATAGAGGCAGCCCAGAAGAAACACCAAGATGATGATATCCCGTCCTAAAAGGAGGCAACTATGGGTGAAATGATAATATTGACGCACGAAGGTGACACGAATATCATGTGGGATCCAGATAGTGACAAATCAATCACAAACGCAAAGAACAAGTTCAAAGACTTGTTGGGCAAAGGGTACAAAGCTTTTCGGGTCAGCACCAAAGGCAAAAAGCAAGGCAGCTTTGTTCTTGACTTTCCACCTCACGCTGCTGAATTGCTTTTAATCCCGCCAATGGTTGGAGGGTAATATGTCTTATTCAAGCTGGACAAGTGCTACAACAAGTACTGCTATTCCTGATGTAGTGATATATTATGGGTGCGATATGGCAAATCCCAGCTATATAGCGTGCTCTACCGCACACTATTATGGAGGAGAAAGCAATATTGTATATATCCACGCCGGCAACACAACACCTGTCTACTTTGATTCTTTCAGCATTGATCCTTGGGACACTGACATTTTAGGCAACTCATATTGGTGGTCACCTGGTGGCATGTCCTTTAATGCCCAGCACTATAATGAAATGCAGATGAAAATCAAGGCTGCTTGGGGCTTATGGTGCCGCAATGAAGATCATCTCAATAATATGCAGAAAAAGATTGAGCGTGAATGGTCTAGGTATCTCAATAATGAGAAAGCCAGAGAAAGACAACTTGCTCAAAATGCAGCAGAGGATAAAGCACAGAAACTTCTTGGACTAATAATAGGCAAAAAAGAACTTGAAGTGTATAAGAAAACTGGAAGGATTTTCGTCAAGGGTGAGAATGGTACATACATAGTCCGCAAGGGCAGTTTTACTCAAAAGATTGAGGATAGCAAGATAGTAGACTTATGTGTACACATAAAAAGTGAATGTAAATGTCCAAAAACTGACAATGTTATTGCCCTGAAAGTCCTTTTGGAGAATGACGAGAAACATGTATTAAAATTGGCTAATCGAATTGGCTCTAGCTCTTTGCCAAAAGAATTGCCTTTGGCAGCGTGTATGTGATATGCCACTATTACATTGCAATAAATGTCATTACGAGTGGGAAGGGGGTATAACTTCTAAGTGTGCTTGGTGTGGCAATGAAGGGCATGTCCTAGAAGAAAAGACCCCACTTGAAAGATTCCTTGATAAAGGAATTAATTTTATTATGAACACTAAATTAGGAGGTGAGTAACAATGGCTAAAGACTCTGATATTGAAAATGAAAATGGAAAAGACAAAGCTTTTGAAATTCTCTTTAGGTGGAAAGACAGCAAAGCAAAAGAGGATGCTCTTATTGGACCAGTTATAGTTCAAGCTAAGACAGAAAGGGTTGCAATTGCTAAGGCAGCTATTAAAAATGCAGCAACATTAGCAGCAGAAGCAAATCTTCTGACGCTCAATGTAGACTGCCGAGTATTCTAAGGAGAACCAATGGTTGAAAGAATAACACGTGATTCTGTGGCAGAGGAGGATTCTGCCACAGAAGAGAATCCGGTTGACTTTATACACACTGGTTGTACACTACTTAATCTCGCTGCTTCACAAAAAGGCATTGGTGGTGGGTGGGCAAGAGGCAGGATTGATAACATTGTTGGTGACGGATCATCTGGCAAAACACTTCTTGCTCTTGAGGCTGCTGCTAATTGTTTCTACAATATGCTTGGAAGCGAAAGTTATAATTTCCCAACAGTCAATGATGTGAGCATTGTTTATAACAATGTTGAAGGTGTGATGGACTTTCCAGTAGATCTGATGTATGGGAAGGAATTCAATGAAGGAGTTGAATGGTTAAGGACAGGCACCATCCAAGATTTTGGGAGAGACTTTCTCAAAAGAGTCATGGCAATAAAAAGTGGACAGTTCCTTCTTTATATCGTTGACAGCTGGGATGCTTTGGATAGTGAAGATGAGTATGAAGCTTTCCTTAAGACTATAGAAGAAGACACACCACAAGAAGGTTCATTTGATCTTGGTAAACAAAAATATGGATCAAAGCGGTTCTTCAAGACTTTGTGTAGCAAGATTGAGGGCGACAACGGTAAAGTAAAAAAGGATGTGACGCTCATGATCATATCACAAGTTCGTAAGAAAATAGGCATTGTGTTTGGTGAGCCATTGTATAGAGCTGGTGGTGACGCTTTAAACTTCTATACGCACCAAGTGTGCTGGCTGGCTGATAAAGGAAAGATTGTGCCTACAAGAGAGAAGATCAAAGTGACAACAGGAATAAAAGTCAAAGCAAGGTTCAAAAGAAATAAGGCATCAAAGCCATTCAGAGAAGCAGATTTCCCTATAATGTTTGATTACGGTATAGATGATATTACATCTATGCTTCAATTCCTATATGGAGAAAAACCAAAAGAATTGGGTAAGCTATTCGACAAAGAATTCAAACAGATAAAAGCAGCAGCAAGCTACATAGACAAGAATAACCTTGAAGAAGATTTGGCAAGGCTGGTTGAAGAAAAATGGAACAGAGTTGAGCTAGCAGCTAAATTCGATAGGAAGCGGAGATTCCCAAAGTGAAAAAAGCAATTATACTTGACTGTAATTATATATGTCATGTTGTCTTTCACTCTGTTCCTCCTTTGTCGTTCCAACATAAATATACACAGGTAATTTTCGGGTTCATGAAGAGGCTACTTGTGCTTGCTACAGAGTTCCCTTCTCACACCTTTGTGTTCGTATGGGATTCAAAATACAGTGTGAGAAGGGAAATTTACCCTATGTATAAACAGCAAAGGGTAAAGGTTGGTAGGGAATCGACTGATCAGGAAAAACATAGCAAAAGGATTGCTCATCTGCAATTTGACGAAATAAGAGAAACTGTATTGCCTGCACTTGGATTTACAAACAACCACATCCAAATTGGTTACGAAGGAGATGATCTAATGGCATCTGTTGTACACAATAATGAAGAGTATGATTTTGTAATTGTGACAACAGATAAGGACATGTATCAACTCATAAGTTATGACTGCAAAATGTACAACCATACCACTAAGGTCTTTAAAACAGTAAAAACTTTTGAGGATGAATATGGTTGTAGCCCATTGTTATGGGCTGAGGCTAAGGCAATAGCAGGGTGTGGCACAGATAATGTTCTTGGAGTAAAAGGTGTGGCTGAGCCAACAGCTATCAAGTATCTTCTTGGTAAAATGAACCCAAAGACCAAGAAATTCAAAGCCATAGAAGCATCGGGCGATATGATTATTGAAAATAGAGAGTTAGTTAAATTGCCTATGTATGGAACAGAAAAAATAAAGATTGATGACAATGATAATATTAGCAGACAAAGCTTTGTTAAAATCTGCGAGAAGTATAATTTCAAATCACTTCTAACTAAAAAATACCTTGAAGCCTGGGATAGAATTAAGACTGTGAGCACATGTTGACTACAATCAGAGAAGAAAACGGATTGCCAAGTGATTTCAACAAGAGGAAGGGTTATTTTCTTGTCAGCAGAGACCTTTTGGACCTAGCAACCAACGAGCTTATGCTATTTATGGCAAATTTTCTAATAGTTAAAGCACAGTTCATGTATGAAACTAACTGTATGGAATACACTGCTTTGTCTCGCTTGTTTGATGCTGTAGAAGAAGCACATCAGATACCACAATATACTTTTAACATTACAAAAAAGAGCAATGGTAGCATTAAAATCAGTACTGTCAAAGTTGAGCCTGCTGAAGAGGGCAGTAAAGGCACAGGGCTATTAAGGCTATTGAGGAAATTAGATGGTTGATCAAAATACATGGGAAAAATTCGGTGAGTGGATCAGAAGGAAAGTAAAGGACCGCTACAAGCACCCTGATTATGCTAACGGCAGCCTTGTATCGTACACTGGTACTAGTAATGCACATAGACCGCTACCAATGGTTGAAGTTACAAGAAGCCCAGATAGCAATGATGCGATGGTAATGGCAACAACAAGAAGAGAAGCTGAGATATCATTTGTCCCACCAAGCTCTTTAGAGCACACCATGCTTCACTCAGGCTTTGATCCATCATCTGATCATATGCCTCCTTCGACAGGTATGGTTATGCTTAGAGAAGGTGAGATGATGAGCCCTTATGTAACAATAGGTTCACGTAGCCCACAACCAGTCAAAAATAATCCTAAAATTGAAAAGTCATCGTTGAAGAAAGCAAATAAAGAAAGAATGCAAAGGAAGATGGATACTGATGATTAGCAGAGCAAAGGTTAATAAAATTAAGGCAACGATAACACTAGAAGATGGAACAGAATTTAGCGGTGAAGGATTCGTTGACGACTTTGTCATGTCCCAAGACAGGATAGAGGTGACAGAGTTTGGGTCTCCATCCAGAAAATTCATTGCTGGTTGTGCGACTTATAAGGTGAATGCTACTTTTGATTCACTTTCATCAGAAGGCAAGGATGCTGATGGGAATAGCTCTCTCAGAGAAACTGTTGAAAAACTAACGAGAAAGATGGATAGAAATGACAATTGATAATTCAAATCACATCAACAATCAAATAATGGGGTGGCAAGGTAGAGGTGCTTCTTCGTGCTCTTCTATGGCTATATCAAGTGCTTCAATGATTCCCATGCGACCGCTTGATGTTGTTGCTGAGCTTAGAGAGCAGATAAAAGAAGAAGTAAGGCAAGAACTCATATCAGAAAAGGCTAATGAATCATCGTTAAAAGAGTTCACACCTGAAAGAATGAAACGCAAGCTTGATAATATATTAAGTAAGGAGAAAACAGATGAGTAATGTTTACATAGGTATTGACCCAGGCAAGTCTGGAGCTGTAGCAGTTATAAACAATAATCAAAATATCCTCCTATTGGAAGATTGGCCTGGAAATGAAATTGCAGCTGCTAGCATAATAAGAGATCTGATAAAGGCATACCCTGACCATCATTCTGGCACTTATGAGTATTCTATCAAAGCAGCAATTGAACGCTCACAATCCATGCCTGGTCAAGGTGTGCGATCTATGTTTGTCTTTGGGACTAACTATGGCATATGGCAAGGGGTATTAGCTGCATTCCAAATACCATTTATCATACCCACTCCTCAAGCTTGGCAGAAAGGCGTCATAAGTAAAGCCAAGGATAAGAAGCCAGCGTTAGCTGCTGCTTCAAGGATGTTCCCTTTGGCAGAATTATATGGACCACGTGGAGGTGGTAAAGATGGTAGGGCTGATGCTCTTCTGATAGCTGATTTCTGTCGCAGATTGAATTCTAGACAACCTGATAAAGCAAAGCCTGAAAGGGTGGAAAGATGATAGACCAAATAGAATTAGCAAATATACAAGCACATAAATATTCTCTTCTCACACTTGATGATGGCCTTAATATTATAACAGGTAGGTCTCATTCAGGTAAGTCTTCAATAATCAGAGGGCTTAAATGGTGCCTAGAAAACAAGCCCAGAGGTGACAAATTTAGAAGAGACTTTATAAAAAAGCATGAATCGTCTACAGTAGCAATCTCTTTTGATGATGGAGCATTTGTGCTGAGAGAAAAGAATCCTCATAAAGGAATCAATCTGTACACTTCATCTGAATCTAAAGACCCATTCAAAGCTTTAAGGACTGATGTTCCAGATGAGATAAAAGATGTAACAAGACTCAGACCAGAGAATTTACAGTCTCAAGGTGACAGGTATTTCCTTTTAAGCAAGACTCCAGGTCAAGTAGCAACTGAACTGAACAAAGTGGTTGGCTTGAAGATTATAGATGAGAAATTGGCTAAAGTTAAAAGAGTTGTTAGCAGCCATTCCAGTACAATAAAGGTTCTTGACTCTCAAATAGAATCAACGGAAAAAGATCTGAAAGAGGACAAGTACCAAGGCATTGACAACTTATTTGGTTCAATTGTTAAAATAGAAACAAAGGTGAAAGAGCACAAAGCCAAAGAGGGTAAGATATCATTGATCAAAGATACAATGACAAGCATACACCTTGAGCAGCAGACAATTGAACAGTCAGGTGGAATGATTGATATCAAAGAATACTTATCCCCTATAAGACTGTCAATAAAATCTTTTAAAGAAAAAGAAACTCTGATAGCAGATGTCTTACATTCTTCCGATATAATTGATTTGCACAAAACATTAATTGAAGAAGCATCAGGCATAATCCTTCTAGAGGGTGATTTACTTGATATCAAAGAAACGCTATCAAGGGTATCTAACCTACAGACTAGGCTTAATACAGTTAAAGAACTCTACAGAAATATAAGAATTGAAAGGGTAGTAATCAGGAATTCACTACTGCTGGTGAACGAAAGTAAAGAATTGAAGAGTGAATTGAAAAGTAAACTCGACTATTGTGTTAAATGTGGAGCCCATAAGAAATATTGGAGAAAGGAGAAATCATGAAATTCAAAACAAGGCTAATTGTGAAAGAGAAATTTTACTATCTAAGAAGAACAACAAAATCAGGTGCTCACAGGTGTGGTGTTGTATTTTTGATATTAGGTGACAATGTTGGTGCCCGTGGAGTGTCTTTTTGTAACGAACTAGATCCATTTTCAAAAATATCTGGCATAAACAAAGCAAAAGGCAGAGCAATGAAAGCCTTTAAAAGAAAGGAAAACTTTTGGCCAATACTTAGAGAAGAAGCAGTGGATAAGCTTCAAAGCACAGAGATAGGCTTTAAGTCTGAGTATGATCCAACGTTCACAGATTTTGAAATTGACATTTTAAGCGAAAAAAGAACATGAAAATCTGCATCTGTGGAGACTGGCATCTTACAGAGAATAAACCAAAGTCAAGGGTGGATGATTATGTAAAGGCACAAGAATTAAAAGTAGCCTTTATAGCTGAGACTGCCAAGAAGTACAATGCAGAATTCATATTACAGCCAGGTGACTTCTGTGACAGGTATGAAATAAAAGACAAGTTCAAGACAAGGTGGATAAAAAACCTCAGACACCTGACGAATATAGTCTGCGTTGCTGGGCAGCATGATCTTCGCTATCATACATCTGACATATCAAATACTCCATTAGGCGTACTGGAAGAAGCAATAGGATTCACATTATTGCATAGCAATAATTCAAAGCCTTGTGCTTTGAGCCCACAAACTGATGTTTATGGAGCAGGTTGGGGCAGAACGATGCCTAAAGTAATCAATACCAAAAAGTTCAATATCCTCTTAACGCATAGGATGATAGTCATAGACAAATTGTGGGCTGAACAAGAACATTATGAAATAGCAGGTACCTTCTTGAGAAGGTATAAGGACTTTGATCTTGTAGTCAGCGGTGATAATCACAATAGTTTCTTTTACAATAACAAAGACAAGTGGCTAATAAACTGTGGAAGCTTAATGCGTAGCAATATAGACCAGGGTGACCATGAGCCTTGTATCTGGATCTTCGATACTGAAACAAAAAAAGCAGAAAAAATACTTATTCCAGTAGAACCATTTAAGAATGTTGTAAATTTAAAGAGAGTTGAGTATGAGAAAAAGAAAAATGAAAAGCTGGATGTATTAGCACAGTCACTAAAGAAAAAGTCTAGGTTGAAAGGATTGGACTATAAGAGAAGGGTATTTGAAAGAGCAAAGTCTCTCAAGAAAAGGGACTTGCTGCAACCATTAACTGAAAAAATAATAGATGGGGTAATGAGCGATGAGTGATATGGATGATATAGAATTTGAAATTGGTATCATGGAAGACAGAATTGACCAAGCCAAACAGGATTCTGCTCAAGCTGAAGGAGCAATTAATGCTCATATGGAGAGGCTGAAAAGTGATTTTGGCTTGGCATCAGAAAAAGAAATAGAAGTTTTCATAAATAAAGGTGAGAAAGAATTAGCAAAAGAGGAATTGGCAATAACCAAAAGCTTCACTGATATTAAGGATAGATATGATGACCAGCTTCAATAGCAATGTTTTATTTGAAATGAAAGAATCAGTCATAGATACAATTTCTGATAGAGACCTTCTTGTGAAAAAATTATCTTCTTTTGCTGATGATAAGAAAGATGCTGAAGACTATTTGATTGCTGCCAAAGAAGCGCAAAGCATCCTTAAAGAAGTAGCACGTGAAACTCAAAGCGAGATTGAAGAGCATCTTTCTAATATAGTCACAATGGCATTAGCAGCAGTGGAGGTAGATGATCCTGATATACCGAAACCGCCAGAATTTGTAGTAAAGATGGTAAGCAGAAGAGATGGTACAGAATGTGACTTGATGTTCAAAGAAGGAGATCGTGAGCAGCATCCATTTGACTGTTCAGGATTTGGCTATGTTGATATTGCTGATTATGCACTTAGGATTGATTTCATATTGCTGGAAGATGAATATGGAGAAGAAGAAATAAGAAGAACTCTCATTCTTGACGAACCTTTCAG
>Ga0222637_1000589_pt1 | contig 15097 bp, 30 predicted proteins | sample AntAcemetagen143_FD_181149 | JGI IMG/M metagenome (GOLD analysis project Ga0222637, IMG submission 181149) | Saline water microbial communities from Ace Lake, Antarctica - #143 | ecosystem: Environmental > Aquatic > Non-marine Saline and Alkaline > Saline | place: Antarctica: Ace Lake...
CTTCATAAGGAAACGGCACCTTTTGTCTTGTAATAGAACATAACACATTTGGCAGGACATCATTTTTGTTATGCGTAGCCATATATATAGTTGCTTTCATTTTACCCTTTTCTCCTTTGGTTATGGTCTGTTTTTCTAATACAATGATATGTACAACTATCCACTATAGGGCATGGATAAACAGACTTGGGGTGTCGTTGATGTATAGCCTTGACTGGTGGGTAATTAACAACAAATCCATTTTGTTTCATCTTCGGTCCTATAATAGCATCACAATTAATCTTTGCAAATTCTAAGAATTCCAAGTCTTTCCTGCTGATGGCACCAAGAAAAAACAACCAAGAGGGGTAGTTTCTGCCTGAATATAAAGAATTTAGATTATAAGGAATACCGTCTATATCTATACTCTCAACTCTTTTATAACTATCCCATTTTGATAATATCGATTTAATGTTGTTATCAAAATTCTCAAGCAAATCGTAAGGTACAGGCATATCTACTACTTCAGCCAATGATATGTTCTTAGGTTTAACAGAATTACAGATTAATTCTATTGAATTATCTTGTGTGTATATAATATCATCAGATTGTATCAATATTACGTCACTGTCCGGGCTTGTTAGGCTTAGACATTTGCCTTGGGAAAACATAAAGCCAGAGCGTTCATCTAATCTTTTATACTTAACGCCAGGTAAAAACTGCTTTACTATAGGTTCGGGGTCAACATTGGAATGGTCATCCAATATACAAATCTCGAAGGGAAAAGAAGTTTTTTGTCTGGATAGAGAATACAATGAGTTCGGTAGATATTTATGTTTATTCCATGTAGCCATTATTACACTTACTTTCATTTTTTATCCTTTCTAATACAATGATAACGACAACGATCCACTATCGGGCAAAAGTGTACAGTTTTAGTATGCCTCTGGTGTATTCCTTTAACATTGGGATAATTAATCTTAAACCCCAGACTCTTCATTTTAGGTGCTAAGACACCATCACAATTATTCCTCTGGAAATCCAATAAGATTAAATCTTCTCGTCTTATCGCTCCAAGAAAAAACAATATAGCTGCTGGCAATTCCTTGCCTGTATAATATGGATTTAATGTATACCTGACTCCATCAATCTCACCATCATAATAGTGTATGTAGCTATCCCAATTAGATAATATCTTTTTCATATTTGATTCAAAGTTTTTATGAAAATATTTATCAATAGGTATATCAAGTACCTCTGCCATAGACACTGTTTTGGGGCCAACCTGTTTACACAGCTCTTCCAATGCGGAATCTTTAGTATATATGACGTCTCCTGCCTGTATCACAATAACATCAGAATCAGGACTGGCTAAATCTAAACACATGCCTTTGGTGTAAATAAAATCCACATCTTCATCTAATTTTTTATACTTAACAGTGGGCATAAATTCTCTTATGAACGGTTCTAAATTCATAGATGAATTCACATCCAATACGCAGACCTCAAAAGGAAACGAGGTTTTCTGCCTTGCCAAAGAATATAACGCATTTTGCAACAAATCTTTTTTATCTTTAATTACAAGTAATAAACTAACTTTCATAGGACCCTCTTCAATATATCTATTTGTCTACCGTTAGGGAATATAGATGGTGGATCTAACATCCAGTAAAGTTCATCAAAATCATCATCAAAGAATCTCTCCAGAATATCCTTAATCTGTCGTCCATCGTAAGCTAACTGACAGAAAATCTCATCAGCATCTATCCTTTTGGTAGTATAAAACTTCGGAGTATTGTAATAGGTCAAAGACATCCTTATTTCCTTAGTCGTGGGCAGATATTTTTCAAGAAATAATTCCAGCCTTTGATCTACATTAGGAAATAAATCATTCACAATTACTATGTCATACTCACCCGGTTCAAACGTATACCAATCTTCCCTTATAAGAAAATCCCCTAAAACGCTGGCGTCATCGTGTGCCATTATATCTAACAGATGATAGTCGTGCCGGTCAATTAAAATCTTAGACAGTGAGCAAAAGCCCCCACCTACATCTAAAATTCTTTTTGGACTATCCGCTTTTAAAAGATCTCCGTATAAATTATCATATATTGCTCTCTTGGGAAGCGAATCTAATAGCCACCTATGTGATGCAAAAGCATTGTCAGCGCTACCCAATAATTTACCAATGGTGTCGCCCTGTGCTATATATTCTTTTAATTCTTTATTGGTGAAAATCATTTTGTATATCCTCCAAATTTATTCACATTACTTTTTACATATTCACGAATTTTAATAAAGTCAGTATCAGCATTGTGTTCTTTCATTTCAAAGTTAGGCAACCCAGCCTCGACATTTTTTAAATTAAAAAAGCTTGATATCGATGATGTTTGTTCGTTCAAATCGTTACATAAATCCTCATACCATAATTCTATGTAGCTATCAGAGCCAAAAGTTTCCAAATCCGTCTTTACCATTTTGTTATATTCATACTGTTGTTCAACTACTTGTTCCCAATAAGGCATTCCTTGAATCTCTTGGCGATTAGGGGGTGGTGCAGAATTCCAAACGTATGGACTACCTCTAAGATATCTTGCAGTTAGATCAGAATACGAAGCGTCCTCTATGTCTCTCCTGATCCATATAAATTTAGCGAGAGGAAACAAACCAGCCAAAGCTTGTATTCTAAAACAATTCCACGCGTTCTTCATGACTATGGGTCTGTGAATGAGGCTATGGATACACTTGAATGTATTAACTATATGATTTTTTTGTCCAGGTATTAATTTGCTACCGAATCCAAACCAATTCTTGAAAATATAAGAGCCCTCAGATGGACCAAATAACCCTACAGTTTTGCCATGATCACTTTCATATCCGGAAGCCCTGATAAAGGGTATGCTCAGAAGCGAACCCAAGAAAGGGTGTTTGTAGAAATAGTTATTGGTCAAATTTGTAAAATAAAATAACCCGTAAAGATTGATCATTATCTGATAAATGAGTGTACTTCCTGTCCTGGGTGAGCCTAAAATAAATATCATGTTTTTTTAATCTCCTCGTTTATGACAGGGTAAATAATATTAAAATATAGGTTATGACCATGCTCGTTAGGATGTAATAAATCTGGCAATAGCAGGCCTGAGATATTCTTTTTATAGTTACGAAATCCTCGCTCGATATCGTTAAAAACTACAGGGTTTCTTTTGGCCACCTTCCTAATAATCTTATTATATTCCTTGTTGCTGTCTTCATATGTGATAGAGGTGTGAGGTAGTTTATCCTTGGATAGGCATGTAGGATGGTTAGTGTTCAATAACACGCTCTTCGTGCCACAGGCATAGGCTCGTTCGATAATCTCTTCTAAGTTAGCACCGAAGGCTTTAGGGCTTACCCTAGGCGTCCCTTTATCACTTTTCCAATAATTACAGTCATTCATCCCAAATTGTACAATAAGTATGTCTGGCTTTTGCTCTTGTATATGGTAAGGCATTTCCTCTAAAGCCTGACGTGTAGTTCTTCCATTGACAGATGAATTTAAAACTACTGCTTGTCCATCAAACATACGTGATACGTTAGTTACCCACCCTTTATGGATTGATACATATTGACCTGTGCATACAGAGTCTCCAAAAAATATAATCTTCAATGTTACCCCTTGTATAATTTATAAACACCGCCAATACCGCAATATAAACCATTGTATGTTGGGTGTCCTTCGTTATTAATTTCCACTGATTGAACAAATTCTTTATGTTCATTGTTTAGTTTAGGCTCAGTTAATACTCTATGCTTAGAACTATTAAAATAATCCGCAGAGTCTAAAACCGAAAGGTATCCACCCATAAATTCAGTTTCAAACCCGGCATCATTGCACAGCTCTATAAACTCATGAGGTCTATATGCCTTTGATATAGGGCAATTAGCGCCATCAGTGCTTCCCTTAAACACTTCATCAATGTCATTACCTATAAATCCACCTCTGCGCTGATAAGCCACATATACATGAAAAAATATACTGTCACGGTTATAAACCATAATGCGAATGTAGGAATCATTTTTTAATATCCTGAAAAATTCTTCCAGAATCACTTTGGGTCGAGAAGTATGATGAAGAACACCCGAGCATATAATATAATCTACACTATTATCATCTAAAGGTATTGTATCCGAGCTATCTGTAGTTTTAATAAACTCTATCGGTACAGTATTGTTGGTATACAGAGATACATGATGTTTTGCGAGTTCTAATGCTTTTTCAGAGACATCCATCCCTATTATTTTACTTGGACAGGTCTTCATAAAATGGATTAAATCATTCCCTGGGCCACAGCCATAATCCAAAACAACCTCGTTTTTATGTGGTTCATCTAATACCATTAACTCCCTATAGAATGGATAATAATTTAATCTCCATTCGCCGTATTTATCGGCTTCTACCTGCGACTTAAAATATTTAGCCCTAACTGTGTGGTTGGACCAATAATCATCAACTATAGTTTTATTATTCATATTTACGCAAACCTCCTTATACACAACTCAGATTGATAAATACCCCAAGTGTATCTATTAATACCGTTGTATGGTTTTTTATTAATGGTCACTTCACTTCTCTTAAAAAATACATTATAAGCCTCCCTCATTATATTGTTTAGGTTATTCCACTCATCAGTCGGTATAGGAAATCCGCGCTTTATGGTATTTTCCTTAATCATAGTAGGCATATCGTAACGCACATCCCTGAGAGCTTGTTTAGGCAATTCTGACATAGGGCTATTCATATGCTTAGATATTTCTATGAACTTTTCATTGGCTAGGGGGTTAAAACCCTTAACATTGTTAGCCCTGCAGAACTGATTATTTAAATGCAACAAAGTGGGTAGTGTGATATTTATATTAACATATAATAATTTATCTATAACAGAATTTATCTTGGCTAACATAGGTATAAATGTGTTAATAACAAAGGGTGAATAAAGGACAGATGCATCACCCCTATTTAACGATGCCACAATCATAAAGTCTATAATTTTCTCAGCTATGGCCTGCTGAGATAGCAAAAAATTAGGCATATATTGAGGTATCTCATGGCTTTCATCATAGAACTTTTTCACATAATAGTTAAAAAAGTATCCCATAAATATTTCATCGCCGCCATTGCCAAAGAATACCTGTTTCTCTCCTGGCATGTCCTCTGTGGCCTTTTTAAGTGCAGTATATTCCATAACAGTACCAAGGCCAGCTATAGGAGTACAAATTATATCTATACAATCCTCTATGTTTTCCAGAAAATCACCTTCAGTCATTTCATATGTTCGATGTTCAGCGCCGATGGTTTTGGCTACCTCTTTTGAGTAAGGGGTTTCGTCAAAGGAACTGCCAGCCTTGTAATATCCAGAATAAATAACCTCCGGTCTAAGCTCCAATGCTACAACAGACGAATCTACTCCACCAGAGACAGCACCAGTGAATCCTCTCGAAGAATCAAAGTCATATTTTTCAAGATAACCCCATACCCCATCGGCAAATACCTTATGATCAAAGTTCCTATAACCAGCATTCTTAAACGGATCATACTTAATCGAGGGTTCTATAGTCAATCCTTTAAAAAATGTACGTCCCGAGACGAATGCTTGAAATGGCAGATATTCCTCAAATATATATTTAAAATCAATATCCAATTTATTATTATGCACCACATCCCTAATGTCATCAAACTGTTCACCGTTATATCTATAGGATACTTTCACTCTTTCTCCTCTCCGTCTAATCCTTTCAAGTGCGTGTAAGTTTCACCAATATCATGAGTTTTATACCATTCAACTGTTTGTTTTATACCTTTTTCTAAAGGATATGTGGGTATTATGCCAAAATCTCTTAATGTTTTAGAAGGATCAAGAAGGATAGAGGCCACATCATCTGATCCTCTTTCTCTTTCGTCCGCTGCTATATCAAGATTCATTGCAGAGGCTACCGCCTCATATATCTCTTTGATAGAGTAATCTTTGCCTGTGGAAACATGATAAAACCCACTGCCAATGCCATCAATAGCTTGCGCTACTATGTCAATAAGATCTGATATAAATATGAAATCCCTCCTTGTGTTTACAACAAAGCATTTTTTGCCTTGGCTTAAGCGAGAATAAAATGTAGGTGGAGGACCGCTTAAATTTCTGGGTCCATAAGCATTAGCCAACCTGAAAGAAACAAAGTCCATACCACTAAATTCTATATAACGCTCTCCGGCTGTCTTAGATATAGAATAACTATTGGTTGGATTGATAGGATGATTTAATGTAATTGGTTGTTCTATTGGATATTGTCCGTAACACAAAGAAGTCTGAAAATAGACAAGACGATCAACATTATGTTTTATGCATTCTTTAGTTACCATGGCAGTACCTACAGTATTAACAACAGAATCCATGTACCAATCATCAGGGTCCTTGTATGAAGCGGCTGCATGAACTACTACGTGTGGTTTAACCCTATCAAATAATGCTGGCAGAGTTTTAGTGCAAGCCACGCTGCCTTCAGTAAAATCAGCAGCCCAAGGAAGGTTATTCTTCCGTCCTGTTGCAAAATTATCAATAATGAACACTTTGTCACCCCTGGCAAGCAAACGATCTGCTAAATGTGACCCAATAAAACCTGCCCCACCTGTAATTAATATTCTCATGCTATTTTTCCTCCATTTAATTAGTTTTTTAAAGGCCTGTGTAAATTTGAACTTTACACTTTGTTATGATATAATTTCCATAGTTGGATGATATTTTTAATGCAGGCATGATGTCCAAGTAAATATTATTCGGAGAATAGCCTGTCTCTTTTTTAAATCTTTCGAACAGAGGACAAACTGCATTTAATATTTCACTCTCTAATTTTTCTTTCTCCTGTCTTAAGGCTTCTATTTCCATAATATCTTCCTTTCTCTCTATATATTTAAACTCCATTTCTGAAACATGCCATGATTAACTTTAAATGGCTTACCTTCTACCTTGAATAAGCCAGTTTCTAAACACGGTTTATTCATAGTTTCACCGGTGCCATAAAGCTTTACGAAAAATTCATTCTCAGCTAATTCTTCAGGTACATCCTCACAACCATCTAAATTAACAGAAAGGACCCCTATTTCTCTCCCTTCCCCTGCAACTATAGCAATCCGATTATTAGCATAACTAGCTTTATACAAGTGTCCTGTGCTACAATCTCCAAAATTAACAGGTATTGCAGTTAATTGTTCCATATTATCTCCTTTTAGTTTAACACATTATCTTGATTATGTTGCATTTTCAATCACAAACTCCGGTTTAAGAATATAACTGTTATCTTTTTTATATTCCCAATAATCTTCAATTAGAATAAAACTCACTTTTCGTCCATCTGGATAAGTGACTACAGCCTTATCTCCATTATTTAATAAATGTGCATCTACGCCGGATATATATTCTCGGGCTTCTTCTATCGTTTCCGCTTTAAATTCATACGTTGTCATAACTTGCCTTAATCACTCTCCTGGCTACAGGTTAATCCCAGTTCCAAATCTTGTTCTGACAGGGGGATGATTAAAATATTAAATCCCATTGCATTTGCTACAGATTCTAATCTAACAACATGCTCTTCACAAATAAGACTTTCATCTCTCCCAGGCCACGTAAATCTGTATTTTGCTGGATTGTCACACATGGTAAATTCCCTTTCTGGCTAACGCCTGCTTCACGGGCGACGCTTTTTGGCGTCCTATGAATTGACAGATTATGTTAATTATTCCCCTTAGATCTGTGTTTATTATAGATACGAGTTAATCGCTTGGTTTCTTTCTCAACCATATCCTTAAAAATTGGATTGTCTTTATGTTGTTCCAAAAATTTAATATTCTTTTTAATTTTATTTTTAGCCATAAGCTCAAATGCCTTATTTAAAAAATAACGGTTGCGGATAAGCCGCTGCGCTTTACCCGGTCGGCTTTATTGCCTGGTTATCTGAATAATTGCATTTGGTTTTTATTTAGTCTTTCATGTCGCTTCTTTCGTCGAATTTTCGCATCGTGACCATTGTGGCATTTTTGACAAAGTGCAGCTAAATTAAGGAGCCCGCATGCCTCTGGCCGATGGTCATAGACATGGGCCGTTGTGAGAACAACCTTGCTGCCTGTCACCGGATGAGGTTTATAGTTTTCAGCACCGCACCACTCGCACTTATTTTTTGCGCGGTAAAAGCGGACAAACTTTGACCGTAGTTTCCAATCTTTCGGATAACGATCTTTATTTTCTTTTCGTATTGGCATAGCTTGAGTGCCTGGTTATCTATTTTTATTGATCATTGCAAATGATACATCACTGATTTTTTGAAACGATCTAATGTAGTCAATTCTCTGTTTTCTCAAATATTCAATTTCATCAGCTTGTTTACTAATTAATTCTTTTTCTTCATACTCTATTTGTGCTTTTTCATGATTCTGTGCCTCTCTGATAAGCCTTAATGCAGTTTGGTGTCGGTTTTCATTGGGGTATTTGTTTTCAACGGTCATTATTAATTCATAGTAACTTTCACTGATGCTTTCTAATTTCTCAAATTCTTTTTTCTTCGCTTCCATTTTCTCTTACCTCCCTTTAAAGCTGCACCAAAGAGTTATCAAAATCAATCACCCATATCCACGGGTTAGTATTCCATTGAGATTCAGGTTTTTTAATGTAGAGAGAATCCCAATATCTTGCAAAACATTCAGGGATTGAATATCCTGGAGCTTCATCTGAATTAAATAATTCAGGCATTACTTTGGAGGGAAAATCTCCACCAAATATTTCTGCATCAGCATCATCTTCTGTTATTTCCTGCAACCTTTCTACCCTTATATCTGTAATATCAAGGGCAATACGGGAAGCCCAGCGGGGCATGTGGATGGAGGATCGTATTTTCCCCATATTTCCTTTCGGCCACGGGTCGCATTGGGTATCCCACTTTGGCGGACTGTCTGCCATATACCAGATCCGAGGATCTGTGGAATATTGTATGTGGGATGGTGCTTTACTGTCATGGATTTTCATTGTGGCCCACGTTTCCCTTACCCACAATTTATCTCCTGGTTGGCCGTAGGGGCATTTAATATTATAAACCCTGGAATCATCAACAGCCGTTTGAATTTCAAATTTAAGTAATCCATTTTCACATGAAATAAATCTACTTAATGCCCAATCACATATCGGATGACCATAATGATATGACATTAACCATTCAAGTCCTTTGAGCCTCCTTGCCGTAGTCTTTCGACCATCAAGGATAGCCTTTACCATTTCTGAATTAAATATTATGGGTCGCTCTCTCATTTTACCTCCCGCTTAAATTCCGCTACCTTCCTTTCATACACACCTCCTTTAACAGAGAAGAAGTATTATTATTTCTGGATAGTGTCAAGGCAATTTCCCTGACAACCGCCTTACATTTTCCTCATGTACCTTATCCTGCTGGCCTCTCATTTCATCCCAATGTAATTCCCTTGGCATATCCCTATCATAATCTCCAGGTTCACCTGGGGGATGTTGTAACCTTCTCTCCTGATCTTTCTTTCGCATGTATTCAAGTAGAATATCGCTTAGGCTTTTCATGGTTTCTCCTTAGTATGTCATGCAGGCGACAGGAAAGGAGGGGTAAACCAAAACCCTGCCACCTAAACGCATGACTTAAATTATTTCTGTTTAAATTTAGTGCATATAGGTTGGCCATCCTCTCCATACCGCCATTCGGTAGGATACCCCTTATCATCAACATCAAACATCATTGTTTTTTCAATTATCTCACAATAGATTTCATTGTCTGGATCATCATGCATGCAATGATCACAAAACTTATCCAAGAATATCATGCCTTCAGTGCCATTTGAAGGTCTATATTTTTCAATAATAGACATTATCTTAACCCCGCTTATCATATATTTTCAATTATTACCCCACGCTTTGCACATTCAGTTAATATAACCATCGCTGATAAATCGCTTGGAAAAACATCAGTGTCGATTCTTTCAAAAATCTCAGCAATCCTACTAAAAACCATTTCGGCCCAACGGGGGTCATCAGCCACAAAGTCAGGAATTGAATCGTAAACTAAATCAGAAAATGACACAGGTTTAGGGTCGGTGAATATCATTGATTGATATGGTCTAAGAATATGATCCCTAACAAAGTCTTTATACATAGTATTTTGCAAGTGTTTTTTTATATATTTTTTCATCTCAATCCCTTCTCCCTACACATCCGGTTCATTTCTTCATGGAAAAATTGGGTGAAATAATCCCACTTGAATGGCTTTCCATCTTTTCCTATTCTTTCCTCTGTTTTCTTGCCGAACTCTTTTACTCTTTTTAGTGCCTCTGCTTCAGCAAAAGGAACGAGGGCATCAATCTTATCTCTGTATTTTTTCATTTATTCCTCTGCTTTGTTTAATGCAAATTCAATGTCATGGACCAACTTCAAATAACTTTCATCTGTCATTTTATCCAACTCCGGTTCCAAAGTCTTGTCAGGCTGCAATTCATGAACCTTCAACACCTGTTCAACAATGGCTTTATTGGCCGTAAACGCTCCCCTGACATAATTAATTCTTGTTATGGTGCTATCACCCTCTTTTTCCTTTTGATTCGAGCCTGAGTTATCCTGTGACTTTTGAGAGTTAGATTGTGGTTCTCTTATAGGGGTAACATTTAATGCCGCCATATCAACAGTGTTTATTTCTTCTTGTGAATATAGGCCTCCAAAATCAGCAGGAAAGGCTTCTCTCAATGCCTGGACTAATGCAACCTTTTTAAGCATGGTTTTTGGTTTGCTTGCCCACATCTTATTAGGCACTTTTTTGCCAGAAGGTTTCCCTCCGGTATATTCATCTTTTGTGCCTACATACTCATCATAGTCAACTTCACACCTTATAGGAACTTGATAACCCTGTATGTATACCTCAGCCCATGCTGTTTTGCCATCTTCGCTTATCCCTGTCTTATGTCCTTCATACTTTGGGTTCTTTGCAGCCCGTTTTAGAAATGTTTCCTTTCCAGTAACCATTGTAGCAGGGTTTTTACTGCCATACTTAACAAGATATATCTCTCTCAGAAATGGATTGAGTTGTTGATATTTACATAAGGCCAAGAACATTGATATCTCTTGATCTGTGATTAATTTAGAGTCTCCATTCACAAGATATTGCCTAACTATATCAGGTGATAATTGTACTTCTTGTCCTGTCATTGATTCATATTTTACTATCTCATTGTTCATATTTTTCTCCTTTAATCTATGTTTTGTTAGGATTGTTCCTTTCCGCTTTGTGCTATCCCTTCTTCTAAAAGGTCATGGCAGTATCTCATAAGGCGGTCATCACCTGAATAAAATTCCTTTCTATTGTCAGTAAGACAAAGTTCAAATTCTTCTGCGTCTTCGCCATCGGCTATTTCCATATTTTTTATAAATTGTATATTTTCTGGTGTCGCATCCAATTTAAAATCATTACAACCATGATTGCTAAATGTGTCAGATGCTATGTCCAATAATTGAGACATTATTATCGCTTGCGTTTTACTGATTTCCATATTATCCTCCGTTGTTTTATCTTCATTGGAGCGGGGTAAAGGACTCGAACCTTCGCTATCATCCTGGGAAGGAAAATAACTCACCTGCCCCGCTTAATTCTAAATAATTACATGGCTTTTAAACAGACTACCTGCAGCCATCACCCTCTCAATTTGCCTTCGTGTCCAACTCAAGGGAAACTCACTCAAATCTTTTCTTATTGCCATGCTACTTATGCCATTTTCGTAAGCCGCATATGCTCTGCCGAGAGATTTGTTTTTTCCTTTAACCTCATCAAATTTCTCTATCGTGCTGCAAATTGATAGCCCTTGATATACCTTTGTACCCAAGTATATCCTACAGTATGTTGTGCCATCTTTTCTGTCGGGTTCAAACACGACTTGTTGGAAGTCTGACTCTAATATTTTCCCCACAAGTTCCCTATCCAGTTTTCTTGCCCATTTTTTATCTTTCATTTTTCCTCTCCTTTGTTATTAAATCCCCTCTGCTGTAGGGGCATTCTTATTATTAGTTGCTCTGCAACCTTGACATATTCTATTTCCATTAAATTTACTGTTAAACAATTTACCACATTTAAGGCAACGCCGCTGTTCCTTTGTACATTTTGTGTCTATGACAGCTTTATACCTTTTATTTTTATGCCTTTCATTGAATTTTTTTACGTTTTTTAGATTTCGTTCTCGCTCTCTTTCCTTCCTGCATTTTGGATGCATCTTATCTCGCCAGGTTTTTTGGAGATAAGGTTTTTTGCATACTAAACAGGCGATATATCGTGGATAAGTTATGCCATTACTTAATTTAAACGTTCCCTTGCCTGTATATTCTTTCACACTCGTCTACTAAATGCCCTGGCCCCTGGAAGATTCATAGTATTTTTCAGGCTCCTTGCTTGTGCTCTTAAAAATACCATGTTTGGATCAACAGCGTTTAGACTTATCTTGCCTTCTGCTACTGACTTGACAAATAGTGGTTTATCAAAAACCTCAGCGTCCCATATTTCCCTGTAAATTGGCCCCCCATTTAACTTAGGAATCGTTTTAGGTGCTATAACCGGAGGTGGAATAATGGGTTCTTCTAAAATATGACTTGCTGCTTCTGTTTGCCCTGCATCTTCAGCTTCTATTGCCGCTTGCAACTTGGCATTTTCTTCTATTTTTAAAGCCGCCTTGCGTAGCTCTATCTCCTTTTCCAACCTTACACGTTCTTGTTCGTCATCATAGGCAATCATTATACTTTTCACATATGTCGTTCCTTCTTTAACCGGAAGGTAGAATAACTTTTTCTTAGCAACGGCTTTCTTGTGGGCTACATTGGTAGCGTCTATAATATCGTCATAGGCCGCATCTATGCTCTTCATCATTGCTTTTCCACTTTGCCACAATTCATTGCACTTAGAATATTCTTCAACTGTATTTATTGTTACTATGCCTCTCAATGTATCGGCAAGTGTCAATGCCTTTTCATCCACATTTTCTACTTTCATTTTTAACCCCTCTCTCATTTAAGTTTTTCATTATATCTCATAGCCATCCTTCTTCTTCCACACTTATCAAAGCCTTTTCGCTTAATTCCTTTATCCAAGTTTCTACTGTTTCAATTTCTATATCAAACTCTTTTGCCACTTCCTCCTTCTCCATAATTCTTATATTCCATGTTAAGTTAGTGCATACTCTTTTAATTTCATCACGCATATCAATGTAGCCATAGTCCGTTCGTAGTTTAGGATATGAAGGCGTTTCACCGATTGTAAAAATGTTTCCTTCTGCAATTTCACTTAATTTCATTTTTCCACCCCTTTTATAATTTGATTGTTTAGCTTGTAGTTATACACGGCCATAATAGCCTGCCATACCCCGAAATCAGAAAAGTTTTCAAATGGTACTATTGTTGGTCTCCCACCTTTTAAGCTAAGGCCATATCTCTTGACAGAATAATAATTCTCATAACGAGCCATAACGTATGCTGCAAGTTGTAGCGCCGTTACAGGAGCGACTATACCGCTTTTCAGGTCGATAATAGCCTGATTATCATTTATAGTACATTCTATATCAAGCGTTCCTGCATATCGGTAAATATCGCTGTGAACTTGTAACTCAGAGTTGAGAATTATAATATTTGAGTTCTGTTTAAATCGTCTCCAGGCATCAAGATATGGGGCAAGGCGTTCGTCAAGGTCTTCTTCTAAGAGTTCTCCCTTGTTGTAGAGTTCAACTGCTTTATGAACATATGACCCTCTTGTGCGGGACCATTCGTCAAACCATGTTGAATCTACAAATCCCATTCCTTCTAAGACTTTAGTTACAGCGGGGTAATTTATGCCATTTTCATCCCAGTATGTATGGGTTTCTTTATCAAATGTTATCATTTCTTCTCCACGATATGTTATTCACCGTTGCTTAAATCTGTCTCTAAAGCGTCCCTCGGAGAAAGACCCTCATTGTAATAGTTTCTCCAAGAATCATGGTCCATAGAATCTACAGCTATCTGACTAAATCCGAATTCGGTGAGGGCTAAATATTTTACTTGTGTTATCCACTTCGTAAAATAGAAATTTTTTATGTCTGCCATAACTCTTTTATCCATTTTCCTTCTAAATCCCCTTATCTTTAATGGGAATACGTACTGGCCCCTCCGGGAATAAGTAAACCCAATGTCCATATACACGTATTACCTCGACTTCTGGACTGTTAGGGTACTTTACATCATTTAATTTTATTCTGCGTACTTCATGTAACTTCATATTGGAAATGTCATCATCCATCTTTGATCTCCTTAAAATTAATTATATGCAGCCAATAATTTGTCCTGTTCTTTCTTCTCCATTTGCTTTCTTTTATTTTTCCTTTGGATTATTTCATTCTCTAAATCTTGTCTGGATTTCTTTGCATATTGAACTGAGTTTTCAAAATCTTTTTGCCATTGACCTTCATGCAGCCATCCATAACATTCAGTCCATCCACGTTGACCGCTGATAACTCCATACACTTCAACAGCATTATTATTTATACAAATGTTACCGTCACCATTAGAAATAGCCTTTTCTCCTTCAGGTAATATCTGAATACGAAAGGTCAAGCCTCTCGCATGTGAGCCACTTGCTAAATAAAGTTTCCCATATTGTCCGGTTTTAAATAATTCTGCATACTCTCTTGCACCTTTCATCTTTGACTCCTTTCGCCCGGCAGCTATTATGCACAATATATTCTAAATTTATACGAGCCGCCGAGCTTTTACCAATTAGTGTTGGGTGGCTGTGAGGAGAATGGCAAGCAAGGGTCATTAGCTAATCTTTAGGCATTAGTCAACCATTTTTGGAGTGCCTTTCCCTTTTGCTCTTGCACATCGCATCCTTACCAATTACATTTCACAGCCATTTGTTCATTACTGACAAGCAGAGGGTTGAAAATTCACGCTCGGGTAAATTTATGATCCCCGTCCTGCGAGTCACCCTCATGTTGCCTGCCTGTTTTATATGCCTCTATGGGCGTTATAGTTTGTTGGCAGGGCTTACAGAGGGTAAAAAACTTTATTTCCATACTCTT